>Ga0116144_10000570_pt1 | contig 49495 bp, 55 predicted proteins | sample AD_UKC035_MetaG_FD_89746 | JGI IMG/M metagenome (GOLD analysis project Ga0116144, IMG submission 89746) | Active sludge microbial communities of municipal wastewater-treating anaerobic digesters from USA - AD_UKC035_MetaG | ecosystem: Engineered > Bioreactor > Anaerobic > Digestate | place: USA...
CATGTCGTTCATCGCGAGTTCATTCAAATGAAATTGCAGACGCTGGCTGATCATGAAGATGAAGCCCCCTACCCATAAAAAGCTGAGGATATAAACGATCAGAATGGATAACGAGTTGGTCGCTGTTTGCCCAGGCGCTATCTCGGCTGGAGACACCAGCGCAGTGATCATTTTAATTAACGAAACCAGCGCATAAAGAAAGAGAGGAAAGGCAGTGAGGTAGGCGCTCAACCGAAAAGTTTTGTTGTTAGAGCGTATAAGAGTGTACGCGCTCGCCGCGCTTATGGGAATGTTCGCCAGTTCGGTGATCACGTTAATGGGGATGCGAAGAAAAAATGTAAGCAGTAAAGCAAAGTAGCCAAGCGGGATCAAGCCATAGAGGATCCAGCGTTGCGGCGGTTTTTCTCTGAACTGGCAGATCGCCAGATACATGAGCATGTTGCCCGTGTAGATGGCGATGTTGGATGTTATGCCGATCGCAAACCCGAATTGAGGATGAAACAAAATAAGGAAAAACCCCGCAGACAGAAAAAGCGTGGAAAGAAAAAACACCTTCACGCCTCGATATTCCCGAATGACAAACGAACTCGTAAGGATGATGACCGCCTGCATCAGGAACGTGATGCCGATCATCAAAGTCATCGGTCCGAGCGCGAGCCAGGATGGGGCGTCAGGCGGGGGCGGAGGCGGTTGGAATATCATTTTGCAAACGGTAAATATTTCTCGTGCAAACTTTCCATGTGATGATCCACGTGACCGACCAGCATGTAGATCAACGCCCGCGCGCTGACGGGGTATCCGCTGGCGGCGCCGACTCGCAGCGCGGCTTCATCGCTCATGTTTTGGATCAATAAAATGTTTGCGCGCCGCAGATGCTCGAACTCTTGAATCAAATCTTTGATCGGGTGCGAATCAAACCCCGCCTCGCGCACATAATCATTTTGCTCAAAGCCTGGGAGCGGCGTCGCATCGTTGCGTGAGACGCGCAAGAGTCGGTACGAAAAGACGCGCTCCACGTCGTTGAGATGTCCCATCACCTCTTTGATTGACCATTCCTTCGGCGCGTCGCGGAAGAGAGCTTGTTCATCCGAAAGATTCCCAAGCGCGGCTTGAATCTCGTCAATTTGATTCGACAGCGCGGCAAGCACGTCGCCTTTTGACGCCGCGCGTTGCACGTAGCCCGCGTAGAATTCCGCGTATTCGTCTGAGGCTGGAGACGCGAGTTTGTTCATGGATTATTGAGGTCGCGGGCGTTTGATCAACACGTAGATCGTGATCAGATAAATAACAACAATGATCGCAGGAATGACCACAAAGCGTAGATCGGGGAAAACGAACCATGCGGCGGTCACGAGAAAGGTGCGCGCGAACGCGTGGAATTGTCCAATCCAATGCTGAATGATCCATGAAAGTGGAAGCCACATCAATCCAGCCAGGACGCCTACGCTAAGCGGCAGGGAGGTCGGTTCAATCATAAAGAAAGGGATGGCGATGGCAAATACAAGCCACGACATCAATACGGTTTGAAAGAAGAGCTTGTCAAATTCGTTGACACGGGTCTTACCGAGCAAGTCTTCGCCAGTGAAACGGGCGACGAGGAGTCCTAACCCGAAGATCGAGCCTGTACAAATGAACAGAATCCACGCCGCGAGCATCGTGGAAACGAAATTACTGGCAATACCGATGATTGCCCATGCAATGGTTCCCGCAATTGGCATGGCAAGCAATCGGTCTTGTGAGAATTCTTTGCGTTGTTCATCGAGCGAGCGAATAGGTGAGGGTGTCATGTCCTATCTCCTTCTTCGGGATTATAGCCCAATTGTGTTTCGTTTATCTCACTTGACGCATCCCCTCAACACGAAGATAATCAAAGCATGGACGACAATGAGATCCGACAGATCGTGCAGAACGTGGTCAGAAATATGACAGGTGCGCCTCAAACCGACCCTCAGCCTGCCTCACCCGTAGCGAAGCGGATCGTCGCCCTCGGCGCCGACCACGGCGGATTCGAATTGAAGGGAATCCTCAAAACGGAAATCGAGTCGCTTGGCTTCGTCGTCATGGACGTTGGCACGAACAGCAAAGAGCCAGTGGATTATCCCGACTTCGCGCACTCCGTCGCGCAGATGGTAGGGACGGGTCGCGCATGGCGTGGAATCATGATTGACGGCGCGGGCATCGGCAGTTGCATCGTGGCGAACAAAGTTCCCAACGTGCGAGCAGGCATGGCGTACGATGTTTCATCCGCGACGAACAGCCGCGAACACAACGACACGAACGTGCTGACCCTCGGCGCAGGCTTGATCGGCGTCAACCTGGCAAAGCAGATCGTGAAAGTCTGGCTCACCACCGATTTCGGCGGCGACCGTCACACAAAGCGCGTGGATAAGATAAAATCGGTAGAGAAATTGTATTTAAAGTAACCTCGTCATTGCGAGGAGGAGCGGAGCGACGACGAAGCAATCTCCTACACGATGACGGAGATTGCTTCGCTCGCTAACGCTCGCTCGCAATGACGGTGAGAGTATTATGAAACCCGACCCAAAACTCGTTGAACAACTCGTAGAAATAATCACTCACGAAGTTCTTGCCGCGATGATGGAGGAAGAGACGCGCGCGAGCAATCCTGAAGCCTATCACTGCAAGCTCGATTGCGTGGATGGGTTGTGTGTCCGCACGTGTTTCGATGACGTTGGCAATGTGGTCAGCGCGGGCGCGGAGAGAATTTCGTCCACGTTGGGAGCGATTCCGCAGGAGTTGGCGGTGGCGAAGATGATTGATCATACTTTGCTCAAGCCCGACGCCACGCAACAGGAGATCGCCCAACTTTGCTACGAGGCTCGCAAATACGGATTCGCGTCCGTGTGCGTGAACCCGACGTGGGTGAGTCTGTGCGCCGAACTGCTCAAAGGCTCGGATGTGAAAGTCTGCACCGTGATCGGTTTTCCGCTTGGGGCGACATCGTCCGAATCGAAAGCGTTTGAAACAGAGACTGCCATCAAACAAGGCGCGACGGAAATTGACATGGTGATCAACGTCGGCGCGTTGAAGGCGCGCGATATTGAAACCGTTGCAAGAGATATTCGCGGCGTGGTCAAGGCGGCGCACGCGCATGGCGTGATCGTGAAAGTCATTATCGAAACCGTGTTGCTAACCGATGAAGAGAAAACCATCGCAAGCCTCACGTCGAAAGAAGCGGGCGCGGACTTTGTTAAAACGTCTACGGGATTCGCGGGCGGCGGCGCGACTGTCCACGATGTGGAGTTGATGCGCAAGGCGGTCGGTCCGCAGATGGGTGTCAAAGCCTCGGGCGGAGTCCGCACGTTTGAAGATGCGCAGAGCATGATCCAAGCGGGCGCGACTCGCATCGGCGCGTCGGCGGGGGTGAAGATCATTCAGGGTCCGAGCGACCAGGTTGAAGGGAAGAAAGAAGCGGGAATTTCATCCGCAAAAAGTTATTGACGATTAGCCACAGAGATCACAGAGATTTTGAGAATTAAATCTCAGAGTTCTCTGTGATCTCTGTGGCAAAGTCTGGAGAAAATCATGTTCATCGCAAAAGTGATCGGCACAACGGTATCCACCATCAAAGACGAAAAATTACACGGGCGCAAATTGCTCATCTTGCGGCAGTCCGACGAAACGGGCGCGGTGTCGGGCAAGCCGTATGTCGCAGTTGACACGGTGGACGCGGGCGTCGGCGATCTGGTGCTCACCGCGTCGGGCTCATCGGCGCGGCAAACGAACATCACAAAAGACACGCCAGTGGACGCGGTCATCATGGCGATCATCGATTCGCTCGAAGCCGATGGCAAGATCACATTTCGCAAATCATGAGCAAAAAATTTTATACCGATAAAGATATCGAAGAACTTTGTCACAACGGCGTCAAATCGTTGCAAATGAACGACGATGTTGTGTTGACCGATCTCGCATTCGAGAAAGCGCGGACGTTGGGTTTGCTTGCAGATGATTCTCCGCCCGCCGCGCCCGTGCGACCTTATTTGTCGGATGTGAAGCCGCGTCTTTCCACAGGGATGGTTGATTCAGTTTCTTCGGTATCTTCCCAGCCTCAGCCGACTCTCGCCCCCAGCCCCTCTCCTCGCGAAGCACTCCCGCAGGGAGCGAAAAGGGAGAGGGGAGTCGAACTCGAAAAACGCATCCGCGAGAAAGTTGCCGCGAAACTTGGGAATCAAGTGGACGCGTCTTTACTCGACGCGATCATCAAGCGCACGCTCAAAGCGACGGGGATGAAATGATGACTTTCCCCGTACCGCGACATTCATGTCGCACGCCAGCAAATTGCGACATAAATGTCGCAGTACGAATCGGGGAGAAATAATCATGTTATTTGGACGCGTCAAAGGCAACGCGGTTTGCACGATCAAATATCCCAATATTGACGGCGTGAAGTTGCTCGTCGTCCAACCGTTGAACAAGCGACTCGAACCTATCGGCGTCCTGCAAGTCGCCGCGGACGTTGTCCAAGCGGGTGTTGGCGATCTGTGCGTGATGGTCCGTTCGCGTGAAGCCGCGCTTGCAATGAGAGATGAAAAGTTCGTGCCAATTGACCTGGCGTTGGTCGGCATCGTGGATGAGTTAGAAGTGAAGCCCGATGGCGAGTTTGAGTATACGTTGAAGGCTGGACAGAATAAATTCACTTAATTGTTGCCTCGGTGGTCGAGTAGTCCCGCGAGTGCTGAGCGGAGTGGGCCTTAGCGCCACGAAGACGAAGCATCGCGGGACGTATCGAGACCACCAAGTTTCAAGATTATTCATTCAACAAAAATTACTTTATGGCGTGGTGGTCTCGATACGGGCTTCGCCCTACTCGACCACCGAGATTTGATGAAAATATGATCCTTGGCAAAGTCGTCGGAACAATAGTCACCACCATCAGCCACGCGCACTACAAAAATCGTAGACTCCTCGTTGTCCAGCCATTGCTCGTAGACGGCGAAAAGCCTGACGATGATTTTATCGCGCTTGACAACTCACAGGCAGGGATCGGCGACACAGTGCTGGTCAACCGCGAAGGGAACGGCGCGCGCCAAGTGTTGGGAATCCCTGATGGATGTGTGATCTCGGTCATTGTAGGGATTGTGGATAGTGTGAGTGTGGAAGGGTAGGGGTGCATTCAACCTGCGCGTAGAAGTTGTCCGCGCGGAGGTGAAGGGGAAAACATAAGTCATGGTCGCGGCGCTTGTTCAGTGAACTTTTCGAGTTCGTGAAGAATAAATTCAGCACATGCTTCAAATTTTGACTGGAAGACCTTCTTTTGTTCTTGGCTTGGAACGCTTGCGTAGCCAACGATCCATTCAGAGCCATCATTTATGAAATACCAGCTTGGTGAATATCGTTTATCTGCTGAATAATTCTCCCATTCCGTTATCATTTCAGGATTGTTTTGTAAATAGTCAATCAGTGATTCTTTTGAAACAGCCTTTGTTTCTTTGAGATAACCAGTTTCATTGAATATCTGAATTATGCTTTTGTCCATGCGGCTGTAGAATTCTTTGGGCATTGAGCAGATTTTAGAAATTATAGTTGACTTCACGTTACCTCCTAATAATGCTTCTCGATCCCGCCAAACCCAAACATCTTATTCTTCTCCGTCATCTCAATGAAGTGTCGTAGTCGCTTCTTGAACTCCTCGGGGCGATGACGCGCTCCAGCAATAAACGCAATCCGAATCCGCTTGTACGAGTCTGAGAACTTCTGGAAATTCTTCCACGCTGGTTTGTTTGACTTGATCGCTTTCAAAATATCAGGCGGGATGACGAACCCTTCGTCTAAAAGATCGCCCAAGGAATCGGCTACTTCTTTCACAACTTTCTTCTTCGCAACTAAACTCCGCAATCGCTCGATGTTGGCTTGCGAGTAACTTGACTTAGGTTTTCGCGGCGAGAATCGTTGCGCGGTGCGTTCCTCGTCCAATTTCTTGGCGATGCTGTCAATCCAGCCGAAGCACAGGGCTTCCTCCACGGCGTCGTTATACTCGATACGCGGCTTGCCCGTCGCTTTTTTGTAATAGACCAGCCAAATATCTTTTTCGGACTTGTAATTTTTCTTCAGCCAGTTCCGCCAGTCTTTGCGGTTGGTGACGTGGAGCGTTTGGGATATATCCATGGTTGTTTTCTGTTCCTGAAATCATTATATAATATTTGCTAGAAGCCATATCAAAATGTCACCCTGAGCGATAGCGAAGGGTCTCTTGCACCGTGAAGGAGATTCTTCGCTTCGCTCAGAATGACGCCGCTAAGGAGTTCCCCAATGAAAGAGTTTCGAAACCCGCAAAATGTTCATCAGCCGCTTGGCACGTATTCTCATCATGTTGAGATCTCAGGGAATGAGCGCATCCTGATCCTTTCTGGTCAGGTGGGTATGACGGAAGATGGAACTGTCCCAGACGATCCGCTCGAGCAAATTGATGTCGCTCTCGAGAACATCTTCCGCAACCTTCAAGCCGCGAACATGGGCGTGCAGGATATTATCAAACTCACCTATTATCTCGTCGGTGAAATTGACACCGCAAAGAGACGCGAGTTGGTCGCGTCCAAACTGGGCGGACACAAGCCGTGCAGTACTCTCTTGTATGTCGCCGCGCTGGCGAGTCCCGTTTACAAGGTCGAGATAGAAGCGTGGGCAAGCGCGGACTAGGCTAACGCGGGGAGTGAGTTCGAAAGTGGAAATTATGTTGACGCTGAAGAAAATCCTTTTGGCTTCGATCTTATCCCTCGCGCTCATTCAATTTGGATTTACGCGCGTGCAAGTGGCAGACGCGCAAGAGTCCACGCCGACGCCCGCCGACCTGATCAACGAAGTGAACGCCTTGCGCCTCGCCAACGGATTGAACGCGCTGGCGGCGCATCCCGTATTGATGCAGATCGCGCAAGAGCAAGCGAACGGAATCGCATCGGGCATGCCTGGTCACTGGCGACCGAACAACCTAACGCTCGGTCAATGGATGATGACCTTGGGTTATCCGCTTTCGGGCGATCTTTCGCAAGACGGCTATCGCTCCGAAAACTGGACGCCCGCACAAACGTCAAAAGACGCGGTGCAGGCATGGCTTGGCGACGAGCCGCACACGAACACCATGCTCTCGCCATATCGCAGCGACATCGGCGCGGGCATCGTCGCATCCGAAGGCGGCTACATCTTTGTCATCGAGACCGCGCTCCAAACAACCAGCGGGCAAATGCAATCGAACGCGAACGCCATCCTCACGGGCATTCCGCTCACGCAACAGGCATACAACGCGGGCGCAACCCTCGCCGCCGAAAACGGCACGCTCCCGCAATATTCGCTCCCCGTCGCCATCGTCACCGCGAATTCAGGTGGTGACGTGATCCACGAAGTGCAATACGGACAAACACTGTGGAGCATCGCCATCACCTACGGCACTACGATCAAAGAGATTCAGCGACTCAACAATTGGAATACGGAGGATGTGTACGTCGGTCAACAACTTCTTGTGATGAAAGGCGCCACGCCTCCTCCGCAGATGACGCCTGCCTCGCCCGCCTCAACCTTTCCCACCCTTCAACCGACCTCCACTGCGTTTATCGCATCCCCTTCACCAACGACTCAACCCAACATTGCGATCACCACGAAGAGTCCGCAAGAGATGACGCTCAGCGTGGCGGCAATCGCCCTCGCCGCCCTCGTGCTGGGGATCATCATCGCCTTCCCGCGAAACAAGCAAAGAGATTAAATGTTGCGTCACCTGTAACGCGACATTCATGTCGCCTTTGCGCTCTTACTATTTTTTCAAAGTAGACGCCATCTCTCTGGCGACAAACTTCAAATACGTGCGCGTGATCCGCAAACACGACCACAACGCCAGCAGAGAAATAAGAGTTCCCCCAACGGCAAGTAAAATGATAATTTGGTTATTGAGATTGAACATTGCGATAACCCCCGTCGTAACGATGGAATTTGCAAGCAACAAATAATAAGGGATAGAAGCGTTTTGAGTTTGTCTTCTCATTTGTCGAACTTGCAACTCCCTGATTTCGCGGTCGCGCGAAAGTTGATTGGTTTTCAAATTCGCCTGTTTCGCCTTCTCCGACGAATCCTCGTCCGATGTTCTTGACTCCAGCCAGATCATTGCCATGAAGAGAAGCAAATTCAAAACGACGGGGAGATACACCCACCACGCGACGCACGCGGGTTGATTCGGTTCGCAGGTTCTTGTGACGCCCTCGTAGATCGTCAACCCCATCACGGCGGGCAAACCCAGCACTGCCAGTTCGCGGCTGGTGCGGATGCGGCTTTTGAGCGAGTTCATCCACTCGAGCCGTCCGTCCTTTGCTTTTTTCAAACTAAATTCGAGATCGTTCTGCGGGAAAGGGTCTTTCCCTTTGAAGTTATTGTGATCGTCGAGAAATTTTGCGCCTTGCTTGATGCGCAAGAAATGCTCCGCGGGGGTCAGCATCGTGTCCGCTAACTTGTCGAAGACGACGCCAAGCAAATACGCGAGACCTAGAAACCCGATCAATGCCTCGCTTTGCAAGAGTTCAGGGTTGATGCTCTGTCCCTTCCAAAAAGGGAGGACGAACGCGCAAAGCGCAAGGCTTCCCGCCAAAATGAGTTCGATGCTAACCTGGGCTGTATTCATGATACCTGCCTAATGAGCTTCACGGATTCCCGTAGCGCCATCTTCGCCTCATCGAATGAAAGTAGCTCCAATGCTTTTTTCTGAGTCTCCCATCGAAGCGTGCGATCCTCGTCTGGTTCGACCGATTTTCTGAACCGCACAACGAAATATTGAACGATGATCTCTTCGTCTTTCCTTGCGTACGATTGAGTCGGTCCAGGCTGGACAATTTTCCCCACAACTCCCGCCTCCTCCCGCAACTCCCTCAGCGCCGCCTTTCGCGGAGTTTCCCCTTTTTCGATGTGTCCCTTCGGCAGTACCCAATGCTTGCCTGATGACGAGGTAACGATCAAGTAAGTCTTACGACTACCTTTTTCTTGAAAGACGACACAACCAGCGTGGGTGAGATTTTTCTGATTCATTCTATTTCAAGTATAGCATGACGGATCGTGGAATTTATCCTTTGCGCCGCACTTTCAGCAAAGCGATCTTCGTTGAATGATTGAACGGTGCGGGATCGGTGATCGGCTTGCCGACGATGTTGTACCCGATAAAATGTTCAGGCGCGGGGATCAACTCTTCGATCTGCAAATATCCATCCTTGCATAATTCTTCGAGCGTTTGCATGTACTCTTTTCCGCTGACGTACAACGCGTTGTTGATGGCGACCAAATATCCGCCGTCGTTGACGAGTGGACGCACTTTGTTGATGAGCCGCGCGCTCTCTTTTTCCTGGTCCACTTTGCCTTTTGATGTGGATGAAAAAAACGGCGGGTCGAGGACCACACAATCGAAAGTTTGTTTTCCTGTTTTGAACCTGCTGACTGCGGGAAAAAAATCGAGCGCGAGGAGATCGTTTCGGTTGATCGAAAACCCGTTGAGTGCGTATGATTTTCTCGCTAGGTCAAGAAATCGGCGATTGCGATCCACTTGGACGACGCGGCTCGCGCCTCCAGCCAGTGCGGCGACGCCGAAACTTCCCGTGTAGGCAAACGTGTTCAACACGGATTTACCCTTCATGTTTTCGATCAACCATTTTCGCAATAGGCTTGTATCGAGATAAAAACTCGCGTCGCGGTTCATCGTGAGATCGAGCGCGTACCAAACTCCATGTTCGCGGATTTTTGTGTCGGGCGAATCGCCGAAGAGTAATTTGCCGCGCTTGTCCTCTTGCGTGATTCCGTTTCGATGTTTGATAATCCCAACGCGTAGCCAATCTAGTAAAGTCCGTAAATGCCTGACGACGTCTTCGATGAAAAGTTGGTTGTCAATTGGATCATCTGCGTAATTGTGGATCACCAAAGTCTGCGCGTAAATGTCTGCCGAGAGATTCGGGTCGCCTTCGGTGAATCCGTTGAAGAGGCGGAAGGCGGCTTCATGGTGTGAATCAACCAGATGAGCGCGGGAGGCGATGGCTTTATCCAGCAAGGGAAGAATCGAAGCGATCGGCATGGTGAGTGTAATTATACGTCCCTTCAAGCCGCTTAGAGTTCGATAAGAGATGAAGTTTCGTGTTGTGTCGGTTTTCCTTTTAGGGTACACTTTTTTCAAGTGCAAGCATCTGTTTGGTTGAGGTGATTTTATGTCCCTGATGGATCCAAAAAACGATATGGCACAGGCAGGCGAGGACAAGGTGAAGCGTAATCGCGCCGCGTATAACGCCAAGGCATCCAGTGATTTTTATGGCGGCGCCGGCTGGGTGATCGGTTTGTTCATTACGCTCTTCATCGCGACGCCGGCGATCTGGCTCCTATTGCAAACTGCCACGCGTTCCACATTTAATGACCGTTTACTAATCGGCATTTCGATTGCGTGGTGGTTCAACCCGCTCTCGCTCGGCGCGTTGGGATATATTGCCAGCAACATTCGCGCCTGGCGATTCTGGACGATCTTTGCGCTTTTCGTTTGGGCAGGCGTGAATGTGCTTGTGTCGGCGGCGATCGTCAACGAAACAGCGCGGATATTGATCGTCAATGGCGTGTTGCTGACCGGGTATATCCTGTTTGGACTTTTCGTCCTCTACATTCAGCTACGCGTTTTTCTGTGGGCGGCGGCGGGAAAAGCGGGACGTTTCTTCTTCGGAATTTTGGGCTGGGCCGCCTTCAACGGACTCGTCTACTGGGCGATCATCAACCCGGTAGTGTTGAACGCCATTCTGATCGTGCTGGCGTTTGCGTTTCAGATCTTGTTTGCGATCGGGTTCGCCATCATCCAGTTCGTTGCCATCTTCTGGTTTATGGCGCGTTCCCGCGTGGAGATCATCCGTCCCGGTGATCCGAAGACGATCACGTTCGACGATTATAAAGGTCAGCCTAACCTGTTGAAGATGGTGCGCCAGTGGATTTCGCTCCTTTCGGACCGCACCCAATTCCAAAAGATGGGCGGTCAGTTTATCAACGGTTTGTTGCTCGCCGGCGAACCGGGTACAGGGAAAACTCTGCTTGCAAAAGCCATGGCGGGCGAGGCGGGAATTGCGTTCATTTCAATGGAAGGTTCCGGGTTCCGCGCCATGTTTTGGGGCGTGGACGTTTTGAAGATGATTCGCTTTATTTCTCAAGCGCGGAAATTGGCTAAGGAGTACGGCGCTTGTATCGCTTATATCGATGAAATTGACGCGGTGGGAATGTCGCGTGGTGGTGTAATGGGCGGCGGAATGATGGGCGGCATGGGCGGCATGATGGGTGGAGGGACAGGCGCGCTCACCCGCTTGCTGTATGAAATGGATGGCGTGAGTGAATTATCACGTTGGGAGAAATTGCGCGCGCGTTGGTATCAGTGGCGCAAGAAACCGGTGCCGCCGCGAGACTGGCATATTTTGTTCATGGGATCGACGAATCGTCCCGATGTGCTCGATCCCGCATTGACGCGTCCTGGTCGCTTCGACCGAACTGTTGTTGTGAACAAGCCAGACCGCACCGGACGCCGCGAGATTGTGAAATATTATCTGAGCAAACTTCAAATTGATGACTCTGTTGATATCGAGGCAATTGTCAGCGATACGGCTTGGGCAACGCCAGCGAGGATCATGTCGGCGATCACAAAAGATGCGGTTCGCCTCGCGTTGTTCGATAACCGCGATAAAGTTTCTCAGCATGATATCGAACTGGCGTTTCAGGAACAGGCGATGGGCTTGGAGAACCCGGTGGAGGAGATGCAGGAAGATCAACGCCGGCAGATCGCGTATCACGAAGCGGGTCATGCAGTAGTGCAATATCACCTGCGCCCCGATGAACGCATTGTGCGAGTGAGCATTATCCGTCGTTCGGAGGCGCTGGGATACGTGTTGCCCGTTCCGAACTACGATATTTATTCACTGCCATTGCGAACCTTCGTAGCGGACATCCTCGTATCGATGGCGGGGCATGTGGCGGTGAAGTTATTCCTCGGTGAATACTGGACGGGCGCGACGGGCGACTTTCAAAATGTGCGCGCGCGCCTGTGGCAACTTGCTCACTATGGTTATTTCGGTCCGCCGCTGGATATGCAGGTAAGCGCGGGGATCGGCAAGGATAAATCAGATGTCGTGGAGAAATTCTGGCGAAAGCTTGAAGACCAGACCGGGAAGATTCTCTCGAAGCACTCTGCCGAGGTGCACGCGGTTGCGAAAGCCTTGCTCGAAAGAAACGACCTGACAGGAAAAGCGTGCATTGAAGTCATTCGCTCTGCGGCAAACGGCGCGGAAGCCGACGATAGCGGGCCGTTGCTCAAAGCGCTAGTGGAAGAGACGATTGTCACAGGCAATGGTAAGGATGCCAAAAAAGCGAAGAAGGGGAGATCATCCTCCACTGCTACTCCTAAATTGAAACCGAAAAAGAAGTGAAACAAACGGGCTGGGGAAATTCTCCAGCCCGTTTGTATTTTTATAAACAGGTGAAGGTGGTATTGCTTCCCCTTGGTTGAGTTCATTCAGCACTTGAACTGCTGGATGAGCATGGATAATGGAGTTTTGGCTATTTCCATGACCAAAAGCCGATAAACCCTTCGGCGAGCAACCGAGGCTCCAATTGGCCGGATGCCGCCACGACAGCGATGCCGGGGGTGCCGTTCGGGGATACGAAGGGCAGGAGCAGATTGTTGCTGTCCGGTGACCAGATCGTAGCGGACTGATGATATTGATCGAAGTATTGCAGGGTATTCGAAAATATGTTGGTGGGTGCGAAGGGGAAGAGTTCCTTACTCTCGCCTGAGACCGCGTCCAGCATGTTGAGTTGCAGGGCGGATAGTTGTCCACCTGACGAATCGGTGACTTGCAATGGTTTAAAGTAGGCGAGTTGCCTGCTGTTCGGCGACCAGAAAAAGGCAAGAACATCATCGGCTTGGAAGAAATCCTCCGAGGTGGCGAGGTCGATCACATGTAATTTGCCGACAATGCCCACGTTGAGATTTTCAGTCCCTTCGATGTAGGCGACCAATTCGCTATCCGGCGACCATGCGAATGCCGTATTGAGTTCGAACTCTGCGATGGCTTGCTGAAATTCTCCCGTTGAATCGGCTACTACGAGTTCCTGTTTGCCATCGTCGTTGACGCGGGTGTAGAGAATCTGTTCCCCATTGGGCGACCAGGCCGGGGCTTGGAAAGAAGCGGGGGTTGTATCCAGACCATCTTCGATTACACCTGAGTCTAATTGCAAGAAGGCGAGATGCTCTGGTGTGGAACTCGCGTCGCTGCCGGTGTGAACGATCATGGTTTTACCGTCGGGAGCCCACGACCAATAGTATGGCGACCCCGCATCAAGGATAACGGGTTCATCCCCTCTGGCTGGTACGTTTTGCAAGAGGATGGATTGCCTGGATGCGGAAGCGCTAATCAAACTGACATTCTCGTTGTCCGGCGACCAATACAGATAGAACGGAAACTCCGTTTCGCTGGAAAAGATTTCAGCGGAGGTTTTCTCGTCTACGTTGTACACAGACAGGTCTGCCTTCGATTGCGAAGCGCCTGTGCCTTCGATGCCAACGTAGGCGAGCTGGTTTCCGTCTTTCGACCAGGTTGGAAATTGATAATACCGGTACGCGCTGGTTTGGGTTTCCGGTAACGCGGCGTCATCGGTAACCGGGGCGGGGCTTTTCCCGCTTTGATCGGTGATGTACACATTCCCGTCGATGCCTATATACGCGATCAGCCCCGATTTGCGTTCGAGTAGTGGTAGCAAAGGGCTTTGAGGAAGTTGCGTATCTTGCGGCAGGCAAGAGGTGGCGATGAGCGCGGTTAGTGTGAGTAGAATAAGTTTTTTCATTGTTCGGGTCCCACGCTCAACAGTTCGAGCGCTTTTTCAAGGACGGGATCGTTGGCGGGGAGGATATCGTCCCAACCTGCATCGATGGTAACTTGCGGCTGGACCCCATTGAGCCCAAGATCTACGCCGTTTGGCAATTTGAAAGAACTGGTCTCGATGAAGATGCGCGAACCGTCCGTCAGATAAAACAAAGTTGTCGCTTCGATAGCGCCCGGGGTGGTCTCGCCGATCACAATCGCCCGTTTGTTTGCCTGCAATGCCGCCGCGAGGATCTCAGGCGAGCCGTTCGTGTTTTGTCCCACAAGGATGATCAGCGGCACGGATTGCGATCCGAATAGATCTGTGCCGGTGACTGAAACACTCTGCTCGATTTCCTGGCTGTTATAAAAAGTTCCCACTTTTCCGTTGTGGAAGAGTTTGAGCAATTCCTCGAGGGGCCAGCCTCTGCCGGAGCCAGCCACGCGCAGATCTAAAACCAGCCCCTCAAGTTTCTGATTGGTGGTAAGTTCTTGCAGGTTGGCAAGCAGGTCTTTGAGTAGGCTATCGCTATTAATTACTGGAAACAGGACGTACCCGTAAGGCATCCCGTTCATATCGATTTGTCGCGCCTCCAGTTGACTGGCGCTGACGAGTTGCGCCCGTGTCACTTCGACGGTGCGTTCTGGTTTGCCCGGCGTTTGCACGTTCAAGGTGACGACACTACCGGCGGGTCCGCGCACGCGCTTGACCACATCAATCCCCTCTTCCAGCAAAACGGGATTCCCGTCGATCGCATAGATGCTGTCATGCGCGCGGATACCTGCCTGCTCGGCGGGCGATCCTTCGATCACATCCAGCACGATGATGTGCGGCACAGTCTCCGCATCAAACCCGATGAAAGCGCCGATGCCCTCGTACGTAGAAGTGGCTTCAGTTTCAGCGGCGATACGCTCATCCCGCGATTGAAACAGGAGCGCGCCCTCGGGTAGTTTGCCTGCAAATTCCACCATCAACGCGTTGAACTCTTCGTTTGACAGACCTGCAGAAATCCGCGCATGGTACTCGGCGAAAAGCGCGTCCCAATCTACCCCGGCGGATTTGTAGTAAATATAATTTTCTGCAAGAAGTTTTTGGATGGTATCGAAAACGCGCGTTTGATGTTCCTGCGGCGTGTACTGAGCTCCGAAGTCCCCGGTGATCGGCTCGTCTTCTGGGGCGAATCCCGCGCAGGCAGAAAGCGCGAGCGAGAAGATCAATAGAACTGAAAGGATGAGCTTGTTGTTTTTCATAAGACAGCCTCAAGAAATCCTGCTGGTAAATAATTCACACCATTGTACTCGTCTTACCTTGCAAGCATTTTCCCGCCTTATATTTTCCTAATATTCTTGGGGTTCAGCACCGAGATCAATCCCTGCCCGTCCAATTTGGAGTCGAGCTTTACCCAAATGAAACTTCGATGGGCGGAATACGGGTCGATGCGAATCACCGTTCCGTCAATCCACTCTGCGTTTCCCCAGGTATCGACCTTCAGGCGCACCTGCACCCGCTCGCCGATTTTAATTTCATCGGCCATTACGCCTTGCAAAAAAGAACATCCCAACCCCGACCACCATCATGATGCCTCCGTTGATCGCCCATTGCGGGTCGCCCGTCATATAACTGCCGGGCAAAATATTGATTCCCTGCAAGAAGAAGACCAAACCTGCAAGAAAAAGCAGGATGCCGACAATACTTAATGTGGTTTTCATGGATTGGATTATACTCTCGCCTCTTTTCGACGGGATGCCTGTCCCGGCTCCCAAAGCGGACTCGACGCCTCGGCGTTTCGCGGTACAATATAGAACGTACGTTCCACTACAAACGTCCCGCAGGGTTTCTGTTTAAATCGCAGTGAATCAAATCAACCTGCGGGACGATATACACTCACATGGACTTCAAACTTCAAGCACCCTTCATCCCAATGGGCGACCAGCCCGAAGCCATCCGCGGACTCGTGGATGGCGTTCACGATGGCAAGAAACATCAAGTGTTGCTCGGCGCAACAGGCACGGGCAAGACGTTTACCATCGCGTCTGTCATTCAGGAGTTGCAAAAGCCCGCGCTCATCATGGCGCATAACAAGACACTTGCCGCGCAGTTGTACGCCGAGTTCAAGGAATTCTTTCCGCAGAACGCGGTGTCGTATTTTGTTTCGTATTACGATTACTACCAGCCTGAAGCGTATGTTCCGCGCCACGACTTGTACATCGAAAAAGAAACGCAGATCAACGAAGAGATCGAACGTCTGCGACTTGCCGCGACCGCCGCGTTAATTTCTCGGCGCGATGTGATCATTGTCGCGTCGGTTTCCTGCATTTACGGTTTGGGCAACCCCGAAGAATTCGGCAAAGGGACAGTGACTCTCAAAGTAGGTGAGATGTATCGGCGCAATGCGTTGCTCCGCCAGTTGATCGAATCGCAGTATCAGCGCAACGACATGGATCTGAAGACGGGCACGTTCCGCGTGCGCGGCGACACGTTGGAGATCATCCCCGCGTATGAAGACAAAAAAGGATTCCGCATCACCTTCTTCGGCGACGAAGTGGAACGCATCATGCAGTTCAGTCCTGTCACGGGCGAAGTGTTCGAGGAGCCGAATGAAATTTCGATCTACCCCGCCAAGCAATATCTCACTGCCGCTGATAAGATGAAGGATGCCATCGCCGACATCGAAGCCGAGTTGGAAGATCGGCTGAAATTCTTCAAAGAGACAGGCAAGCACCTCGAAGCGCAGAGACTCGAACAGCGCGCGCGGTACGACCTTGAAATGTTGAAAGAGGTCGGCTATTGCTCAGGCGTCGAAAATTACTCGCGGCATCTAGACCGCCGCGCGGCTGGCACACATCCGTGGACGATGATCGACTTTTTGCCGACAGATTATTTGCTCGTGATTGACGAGAGTCACATGACCGTCCCGCAGATTCGCGGCATGTACAACGGCGATAGGGCGAGAAAAGAAACGCTGGTCGAATATGGATTCCGCCTGCCGAGCGCGATGGATAACCGTCCGCTCAAGTTTGATGAGTTTGAAGAGGTGATGGGAAGCACGATCTACACCTCCGCCACGCCTGGACCGTATGAGATGCAACACGCGGAACAGGTCGTCGAGCAGATCATCCGCCCGACGGGACTCGTTGACCCCGAAGTGGATGTGCGTCCCAGCAAGGGGCAGGTGGACGACTTGGTTGGCGAGATCAAGCAGAGGGTCGAAAGAGGCGAGCGCGTCCTTGTCACCACGCTGACGAAGCGGATGTCAGAAGACCTAGCCGAATATCTCAAAGAGTTGGGGATGAAAGTCCATTATCTGCACTCGGAAGTGGAAACGCTCGAGCGCGTGGGCATCCTGCGTGATCTGCGTTTGGGCGTGTTCGATGTGCTGGTAGGAATCAACTTATTGCGCGAAGGTCTTGATCTGCCCGAAGTTTCGCTGGTTGGAATCTTGGACGCGGACAAAGAAGGGTTCCTCCGTTCCGAGACCGCGTTGATTCAAACGATAGGTCGCGCCGCGCGTCACGTCAACGGGCGCGTGATCATGTACGCCGACAAGATGACCGACTCGATGAAACGCGCAATTGACGAAACGAATCGCCGCCGCGCCAAGCAGATGAAATACAACACTGAGCATGGCATCGTGCCGATCAGTATTCACAAAGCCATTCACGATCTCACCGAAGAGTTGAGCGCGAAGGCTGTCGGCGAAATGCGCGGCGAATATAAAGTGAAGCAAGACCTGCCGCGCAACGAACTGCGGCAAGTGGTGCGCGATATGGAGATCCAAATGAAAGAAGCCGCGAAGAATCTCGAGTTCGAACGCGCCGCCGCCTTGCGCGATGAGTTGTATCAGTTGAAGAGTTTGCTGGCAGAAGATGAAAATCTGAAACCGTGGGAGCGGATCAAGTTATTGACGGGGGAAGAGTAAGTTCAAAATTGGAGAGTAGAGATCGTCCGCTTCAAGTGCCACTCATCCGTAGAGTGGGCGGTATTTCTATTTCCAGTGCATCTACGCCCATCACTTTATAATTGAAAAAAATTTAGGAGAATTCATGCGTCCCTTTGTAACGTTGTTCGTGATTTTGGTTTTAATGTCCATTGCTTGCGGAAGTGGAACTGTGTCTACGCCCGCGCCTGTCGTTTCTACCGACGCGAATGTGCCATCGTCTACCGCCTTCGTTTCCTCCAACCCGACCGACGAGCCTGTTCCTCCTACGTCAACCCCCTCACCCGAAAACGTGATCTTCGTGGATACGCTCGAACAGGAAGTGTATCCGTTTGCGCAAAATGGAAAATGCTCGTTGGCTGAAGCCATTATGGCGGCAAATACGGCAAAGCAATTTGATTCATGCAAAACGGGTGTCTTAGGCGAGAGCGTGATCGAGTTAATGCCCGGCGAATATATATTTACCCAGGTGGATGAATCGCCTCCCGTGTATGAATGGTTGATCAGCGTCACCGAGGTTGGCACTGCCCTCCCGCCGATCGCGTATCCCGTCACCATTCATGGGAATGGCGCAACTCTGACCCGCGCTGAGAACGCCGAGCCGTTCCGCTTCTTTGAATTGATGGTCAATTCCACGTTGACCATGAACAACATCACCATCCAAAACGGCGATGTGGCGAAAGATTGGGGCGGCGCCATCTATTCGATGAGTTCATCCATTACTTTGGAGAATACTCGTTTTCTGAATAACAATTCCGATAACGGCGGCGCGATCTATTTCACCCTTGGCAGACTCGACATTGCAAACAGCGAGTTCGTCAATAATACAAGCACGGGCAATGGCGGCGCGTTGTTCATCGATTCGTCGCGTTCTTCGATCCAGTCAACGCGTTTTGAGGGGAACGAATCGGATGGCAACGGCGGCGGGTTATATGCCTATTTCGCAACGGTCGTTATCACCGATGGTTACTTCTTCAAGAACCGCGTCACCGACAACGCCAACGGAAATTGGGGCGGCGGCATGTTTACCAATCATGTAAACCTTACCATTACGGGAAGCCAGTTTTATCAAAACGTGTCGCCTGCCTATGGCGGCGCGGTGGGCGTCATCAATCCCATCCTTGCTGGCATAGACCCTGAAACCGAAGACCTCGTTCAACAAGTGCAAGATTCGCCGTTCATTGCCGATATGTTCACCAGCATTCCTGGTTTTCAGGCAACTCTGGAGGCGCATCCCAGCGGCATTTACTCGGGTTTCAAAGAAGATATACAAATCCATAACAATTGTTTTGCAAATAACAGAACGGTAGGTATCGAGCCAAATTGGACGAGCGGCATCCATGCCAGCGCCGCGGCCGCCGATGGAAATTATTGGGGCGATCCCAGCGGACCCTCGGGCAGGGGTCCTGGCTCAGGCGATAGCGTCGGCAAGAACAAAGTCGTCTTTACGCCATTCCTCACCGAAGCGCCAGATTTTTGTGATCCAGCGTTTTCTGAAATTGATTGAATAAAGCGGGCGTCACATTCAAAGTGAGGCCCGCTTTTCTAACTGGATGAATTGATTAGAGGAACGCCGCGATTTCGTCCAGCGGCTTTTTTGTGATGACGGGAACTTCCGCTTCTTTCGCAGGGAAGCCTGTTACTAACAGTGGAAATGGTTTTTCATCTGACGGCTTGTTCAGGCTGGCGTTGAGGAATTCCATCGGGCTGGGAGTGTCCGCCCCGTAATATCAAATGCGGGATCATAAAATCCCGCATTGAGCGGATCATGAGTCGGCTGTGATGATCAATGATCGTGCTCTCCCGTAGGCGTACCTTCCTCGTGATGGTGGTTGGGCTCCTCTTGATGTTCATCGTGGTGTTCCGTGCTGCCCAAGGCAGGGAAGAAGGGTTCTGCCGCGCGCGCGATACTGTAGGTAGCAAAACCGCTTACGAACGAGAGAAGCACAATGACGGTTATGGCGCGCCATGCGAGCGGGCGGTTGGAGTGGATGAGCGTGCCTTGAAAGATCAGAATTGCCAGCGTAAACATGCCGAGCGCTTCGCAAAACTTGCAGGCGATATCGATCCATGCGACCTCTTCGGGTCCGCCGTGACCGAACGGGGCTGGGAAGATGCGGGTCAGAACATAGAGGACGATCAGCCATCCAGCCATGATCGCGCCGATGTTGTATACCTTTGCCGATGGTTTTCGCCAGATGGCAATTCCCCAAACGATTTGTACAATGCCCACAACGAGGAAGAATATTCCATGAGCAGGCGCATGTTCCCAATGTTCGGGAATGATGACAAGATGAATGACGCCTGCAACAATGGTTGCGATGGCGCTCCAGGCGATCAGGCTCTTCGTCGTTGAGTTAAGTTCCACAAGTCTCTCCTTTTTCGTACAACAGTTACGGCAAAATCATACTACTGCGAATTCGAGACGTGGATTGCCGCCAAGCCTTCATAAGGCTCTCTTATTTATATCTCAACAACCTCAACGCGTTCGCCACAACGACCAGTGTGCTTCCTTCGTGAAAAATAACGGCGACGCCGATGCTGATGATGCCTGTCACTGAGGTAATGATGAGTAAAGCGATCACGCCCAACGCGATAGATAGATTTTGAATGATGATCGCGCGCGTGGCGCGTCCTAAACCAACGGCAAATGGAAGTTTGCTCAAATCATCGCCCATCAACGCGACATCGGCAGTTTCGAGCGCGACATCTGTCCCTGCGCCGCCCATCGCGATTCCGACGGTTGCATTGGCGAGCGCGGGCGCGTCGTTGACTCCATCGCCGATCATCGCAACTTGACCATACTCCTTCACCAACTCGCGGATGATGGTCAATTTATTTTCAGGCATGAGGTCGGCGCGAAATTCGGTGAGACCAATTTCATTTGCGATCGCGGACGCCGAACGCGCGTTATCGCCCGTCAACATGATGGTGTGCGTCACGCCTGATCTTTTGAGCGCGGTCATCGTCGGCGCGGCTTCTTTTCGCAACGTGTCTGCCAGCGCGATCAAACCAGCCAGCGTTTTATCCACCGCGATCCACATCAGTGTTTTGCCTTGCGCTTGCAACGCCTCGGCGCGTGCAATTGATTCGGATGAAAGCATCACGCCCGCTTCGTTCATCAACTTTTGATTGCCGATCCAAATCGTTTTGCCGTTCATCGAAGCCTTCAAGCCGCGCCCCGTCAGCGACTCCACGTCGTCCACTGGCGAGACAGGCAGACCCTGAGTCTGAGCCGCGCGGACGACCGCTTGCGCCAGCGGATGCGCGGAACGCGATTCCGCACCTGCCGCGATGGATAATAAATCCGCTTCGCTTCGACTGTGCTCAGCGCTAGCTTTCCACGCCGACGACTGGATCGCCACCACATCCGTCACCTCGGGCTGACCGTGAGTCACGGTTCCAGTTTTGTCGAAAGCGATGGCTTTGAGCAGACCGAGGTTTTCAAGATGCGCGCCGCCTTTGACCAGCACGCCATTTCGCGCGGCTTGCGCAACGCCCGCGAGAATTGCGGCGGGCGTGCCAAGCGCGAGGGCGCATGGCGACGCGGCGACGAGCAGAGTCATCGCGCGTAAAAATGATTCGCGGAATGGAAAACCGAATAATGGAGGAATGACGATGACCAGCGCGGTGAGAATCAAAACGGCTGGGACGAAAACCCGCTCGAACTTTTCGACGGTCTGCTGAGTCGGCGATTTTTGCGCTTGCGCCTCTTCGACCATTTTCATCACGCGCGCCAACGTGGAATCTTTTGCAAGGCGAGTCACTTTTACTTCCAACGCGCCTTCGCCGTTGACCGTACTTGCAAAAACTTGATCGCCAACCGTTTTATCAACGGGAAGCGATTCGCCAGTGACGGAGGATTGGTCAATACCAGAATTTCCATCGAGGATGATCCCGTCCACGGGAATGCGCACTCCAGGGCGGACGATGACTACATCATCGAGTTGTAACGACTCGACGGGAAGTTCCTGCTCTTTGCCGTTGCGTTTCACCAAAGCAGTTTTTGGCGCAAGGTCAGCCAATGCGCGGACGGCGGAGCGGGCGCGATCTAACGCGCGTTCTTCCAACGCGTGACCGAGACTGAATAAAAAGAGGAGTAACGCGCCTTCGGCAAACTCGCCGAGGAACGCCGCGCCAATTGCGGCGACGACCATGAGTCCATCGGTGTCCAATCGTCGCTCTCGCAATGCGTGCCACGCGTGACGAGAGACATCCCAGCCGCCTAAAACGTATGCGACTGCGAAAAATCCGATGCTGAGGTATGAAGGAAATCCAAAGAATGTATCGCCGAGCCAGCCGATCAGCAGAAATAATCCTGACAAGAGGCTGAATAATAATTCTCTGTTCTCTTGTAACTTTGCCTGAAATTCATTGAGCGGGATTTGATACCCCAACGAACGGACCCGCTTCTCGATGGCGGCGCGATTGATCTTATGATTGTCGTACTCGATCCACATCTTTTCGGTGGGGTAGTTGACGTTGACCGACAGCACGCCTTCCATGCGCCCAACGCTATGCTCGATGACGAGACTGCAATCGGAACAGTCCATGTTCTCGATGGGAATCGATTCGTGATGGTAGCGGTTGACGATCTGCGCGCCTGTCAATTCGGCGAGGCGCTTCACGTCGGAGAGTGTGAGCAAGTTAGGGTCGTAATGCAGGCACAGGTCAATGGGCGATTTATCGCGTTCAACGTGGGCGCGGATGATTCCTTTTTTGCCTTGAAATGCCGCTTCGAGGCGCGTGAGGCATTCGTCTTTCTCGTTCTCAACGCCTGGGAGTAATAGAGGAATGTCAATATCTATTGTTTGTTCCATGAAATGATTCCTTTTGCGGGTCTATATGTCACTCTGAGCGCTAACGAAGAGTCGCGTTCACGGTCATAGAGATGCTTCGCTTCGCTCAGCATGACATGAATATTGTTATCCATGCTCCACATGCTCAAGCCCCATGCGGTATAGTTTTTCAACATGATCGTCGTCGAGCCGATAGAATACCTGCCTGCCCGCTTTGCGAGCGCGGACGAGGCGCATCTGGCGCAGTCCGCGCAGTTGGTGCGATACGGCAGACTCGGTCATGTCCAGTTTTTCGGCAAGCGCGCCGACGCCCATCTCGCCATCGAGCAGCAGGGAGATGATCCGCACGCGGCTGGCGTCGCTGAGGGCACTGAAGAGTTCAGCAAGTTGGATGGCTTTGAGTTCGGTGAGTTTCATAATACTGAATATCTGAGCAAGTGTTCATATATTACTTCGGTACATAAACCCTGTCAAGAGACAAGGTTTATTTTTGTTAGAACTTGTCTCAAAAATACCATGTCACTCTGAGGGAGCGGGGTTTGCGACCGAAGAGTCTCTTGTTTGGGCGGTAGAGACCCTTCGCTATCGCTCAGGGTGACATTTTTGAGATGATCTCTAATCGCCAATTGGCACGATCACCACGCTGGCTTTGATGTGATGGCGCAGGTCGCTGATGACCGTTCCGTGGATCAAGTCGGAGACGCCCGAATGTCCGTGTCCGCCGACGACGATCATTTCTATGTTCGACTCGTTGATCATCTTTGCCAATTCTTTGCCTGGCTCGCCGCTGCCGATCTGCCACTCCGTTTTGATCTTGTTCCCTTTCATCATTTCGGTCAGTTTTTCTAATCGTTCGCGGTCTGCGAGCGTTTCAGAATCTTCTCCTTCGGCGCCAAGCCTTCTTGCCACCGGGCTTTCGACAACATGCAGGAGCGTGAGTTTCGTATGTGCTTTGTTGATGAAGCGCAGACTTTCCGTGAGCAGTTTTTCATCCTTGCCCGAAAAATCCAAAGCTACGCCGACGTGCTGATAGGGAGGAGGCGGTTGAATTGCGTTGATCGTTTGCGCGGCTTGACGATGGACGCTTCCGATGCGGAATCCGTTTTTATCCAGCCAGGGGTGAGCGATGACATAAAGTAGTAACAGTCCCAGCAAAAGAGTTAACGGGATTGCGGTCGCTTTGACGATCCAGGCTTCGCTGCCGGAGTCTGCGATCCATGCTCCGATCTGGTCAACGATCAGTTTGATGTTCAACGACAAAATGATCCCTGCCACGACCCATGCAAGGACTTGATCATGGGGCTGATGCTGAACTCTCCCATGCGGCGTTTGTCTGCCACTGCATTGATCAATGGGATGATCGCAAAGGGCAACTGCAGCGAGAGGACGACCTGACTCAACACGAGCATTGCGCCAGTCGCATTTTCGCCGAAATGGGCGATGACGATTACCGCTGGGATGACAGCCAGAAGTCGGGTGATGAGGCGGCGGAGCCACGGGCGAATCCGCAGGTTGAGATATCCCTCCATCACGATTTGCCCGGCGAGCGTTCCGGTGATGGTGGAACTCTGTCCCGAGGCGAGAAGCGCGATGGCGAACGCAATCGGCGCGATGGACGCTCCGAGCAGAGGTTCGAGCAAGTGATGCGCGTCTTGAATCTCTGCCACTGCAAAATAGCCATTCCTGTGAAAGACCGAAGCCGCCATCACCAGAATCGCGGCGTTGATAAAGAAAGCAATGTTGAGCGCCAAGGAAGTGTCAATCGTGTTCCAGCGCAGATTCTTTTTGATCTCGTCGCTTTCGCGTCCGATCTTGCGGGTTTGCACGAGGGACGAATGTAAATACAGATTGTGCGGCATGACGGTCGCGCCTAAAATGCCGATGGAAATATATAACGCGGTTGCGTCGGGCAGGGATGGGACAAAGCCATGAGCGATGCCGACCCAATCAGGTTTGCCCAACAGGATCTCGATGAAGAAAGCGACGCCGATGGTCCCGACCAAGGCAATGACCACGCTTTCGAGTTTGCGAATCCCCGCGTGTGACAACAATAAAAGCAGGAATGTGTCCAGCGCGGTGAGTATCACGCCATAAAGAAGCGGAATGCCGAAGAGTAGTTGCAGCGCGATGGCAGAGCCAATCACTTCCGCAAGATCGCAGGCGGTGATTGCGATCTCTGCCAGAATGTAGAGCGGGATATTTACAATGGGCGGGTAATCTTCATGGCAGACCTGCGCCAAGTCGCGGCGACTTACGATGCCAAGCCTTGCGGCTAAACTTTGCAAAAGAATCGCCATGAGGTTGGACATCAATAAGACCCAGATCAAGGCGTAACTATAGCGGCTTCCGCCGGCGATGTCGGTCGCCCAGTTGCCCGGGTCCATGTAGCCGACGGATACCATCAGCGCGGGACCAGTGATCGCCAGCCATCGCCTCCACGAGGAAGCTTTGGCTGGCACGATTACGGATTCATGTACTTCTGAGAGGGAGTTTTGCGAATGTTTCTTCATAGTTGTTCTTCGATGATTCTGCAAAGAGATTTTAGAAAAGCTTTGGCAAAAAGCGACCTGTGCGCTTCATGTATTCGCGATACTCGTCGCCGAATTTTTCGATGAGGTTGGCTTCCTCTTTCGGAGTGCGGATCGCCATAAGGATGAAAGCCAATACTCCGAACATGCCGATAAACCAGTTATCCGCGATCATGCCGAAGGAAATGATGAATGACGAACCTATCGTGTAAAGCGGATGGCGAATGTATTTGTAGATCCCGTTCGTGGCGAGTTTGTGTTCTTTGCGCGTCGCGCTGGTGGGGGTGATGCCGCTACCGATACTGCTGAAGAGCCAGTAGATGCCGAAGGCGCACAGGATTCCAATCCCAACGCCGAGCCAGCGGATCGAGTCGGGAAGTCCGATCTTTGACCATGCCATCCATGCAGGATTGATCAAATAGACGAGCGGACTCAACCAGAGGACCAATCCGCCGATGCGGATGAAGTTCATTATTACACTGCCGTCCACTTTGCGGGAAACGGCTTCGCCTGAATCTCGATCCGCTTTGCGGCGGAAGTAGCCTGAGATGCCGATGCCTGTGAACAGGACGAGCGCGGCTACAATGCGGAAAATATTTTCGTTCATGGTTTTTTACCTTTCATTCTTTCTGTTAATTCTAAATATTTGACGTATGGTTCGGCGGTCAAGCCGTTGATCCCATGTTTAGGGAAATACACGCCATGTAGATATACTTGTCCGATGGTCATCAACCCAATCATTCCCCAGAATGTATACCGACTAAATAAAATGCCAATGATTGAAAGTGTGCCAACAACAATAAATAGTTTGACGATTCTTCTTTGCATTGGCACATGTTTCTCGAATTTGGTGAATACAACAAAATAAGCAAGGCTGGCAATCGTCAGGACGATCAGAATCTCGGTTGGGCTGACCGATGGCAGTGAAGGAAAGAGAACGGAGTTATCGAACACTTTATCTCTCTTCGATAAATATCTTGCTCGTGATGTTCAATCCCAGCACGGAAGTTTTCTTCCCAACTTTGACCGTCAGATTGTGATCGTACGACGAATACTCTTTCACTTCGATATTCGCGCCAGGCGTGATGCCGAGCGTTTCGAGATGACGGAGCAGATCATCGTCCGCGGCTTTGACGCATTGGATCGTGCCTGATTGAGTCGGTCGAAGCGCGGAGAGCGGAGTCGAATCTTCCAGCGGCATCTTAAGATCGGCGGTGGGGATCAACTCTCCATGGGGGTCGCGAAGCGGATGTCCCATTGCCGCGGCGATGCGTCGCTCGAAGTCTTCCGAGATGACGTGTTCGAGTCTCTCCGCTTCGTCGTGCACTTCATCCCACGAATAGCCGAGCGTTTGCACGAGCCACGCCTCCAACAAGCGGTGATGGCGAATCACTTCAAGCGCGGCTTTCTTTCCATCCTTTGTGAGCGTCACGCCTTGGTGTTTTTGATATTCAACCAGCGGCGGCTTCGATGATGCAAGTTTTTGAATCATGCCCGTCACCGACGCGGGCTTGATCTTGAGTCGTTCCGCGAGCGCGTTCGTGCTTGCGAGCGTGCCGCGATCGGTCAACTCGTAAATGTGTTTCAGGTAATCCTGAATCGAGATCGTGAGTGTTTGTTCCATTATCCGTTCCAAAGTGTGATCGTTGTGCAGGCGAAGAAAACCATGAACGCGATGTTGAAGCCTGCGCCTTCTGTCGCATCGCGCACGAATTGCGGCAGGATGCGTTTGATGACCAGCCATGCGATGATCATCGTCAACGGGTTGATCCAAGTCATCCAAACTGGGAAAGCCGTTTGACCCGATGCAACCAAGATCGAAAACCAAATGGATGCGATCACGATGAAGATCATGATGGGCGCGTATGTGATGATCAAAACTTTTTTATGACGTTCGATCATCTTGACGATCACCGCCTGCGACTCTTCGCTAACGTTATTTAAGGCGTGGATGTATTCGCCCATATAATAAAACGTGCCGTGGACGAACGCGCCGAGGATGGATGCGGTTCCGAACAAGCCGACAACTGCCAGCACAGCGGAGGCGTTTGCGCCCCCCAAGCCTTGGTAGATGTGCCAGTAGCCCGCGACGAACAATGGTGTTCCGAACACGCCAAGCAACGCGCCCCAGATCATTCGGTTGGGCGACAACACGATCATCTTTTCTGCATCCGAAAGCAGTTTGGCGAACGGTTTGAGTTTGGGATACTCGTCAAGATTCACTTTGCTTGCAAGCAAAAGCACATCGCCGATGGCGTAGAGGAACGCGCCGAGGAAGGCGAGCAACCCAGAAATGCGGAGGGGGATGAGAAGATTTTCCATAGTAGTTTCCGTCATTGCGAGGAGCGCTCTTGTTCTTTGCGACGAAGCAATCTCCCTCAACGTGTTGGAGATTGCTTCGGGCGAAAAACCATCGCCCTCGCAATGACGATATTCTTTATTTAATCAGCAATCCCGTCACCCAAAGCAGCATCATGCCAGTCAACACGCCGCTGAAGACGGTCATGGGCATGGCTTCGCGTTGAGTATCTTTTTGAATCAGTTTCGCGATCTCGTAAGTAACTTGGAAGATCGCGCCCGCACCGATGGCTAGGAACAACACAGCGAGGAACGGCGAGGGAGTATAACCGCCGATCCATGCGCCGAGAATGGCAGGCGCGCCGCCGATCAATCCCATCAAGGCGAGTCGTCCAAGCGTTGGTTTATCGCGCAACACGGGGGCGATGATGCCGAGTCCCTCGGTGATGTTTTGGATGATGAAGCCGACAACGAGGAATGTTCCGAGCGCAATTTCGCCGACGTTGTACGCCGCGCCGATGGCGAGTCCCTCGCCGAGGTTGTGGAATCCGATTCCCACCGCGATGATGAAAGCAACGGATAAGCGTCTCTGCGATTCGTCTCCTAAAGTATTCGTTTGACTTTTTGAAATCGCATCGAGCAAAAGGAAAGTCGCTACTGCGCCGATACCGATCAGTCCAATTCCTTGAAACGCGGATGGCACTTCAGCCGCAAACTCCAGCGCTTCGGCGATTGTGTCCAAGCCGAGGAAGATGAGCAAGCCAGCCGTCGCCGCCATGAGGAAGGTCATCGTGCGGCGACCGAGAGTCCGCAAGGCGGGGAACCAGAAGATGCCGAGGAAAATGGGAATCACGCCGACGTATAAGCCGATCAATGTGAATCCCCAAAATGTAGTCGCGTCAGGTTGTGGAGTTTCAAACGCGACGGGAATGTCCACAGGGAAAACGATCGCATTGCTTGTGAAAATGTTGACGCCATACGCTTCGCCGTAATTCCACGGATAGGGGATGTGAATCACAGCGCGCCCGAGTCGCGGAATCGTTGTGTCAGGCGAAACGGTGAACGGCATGATGGCTTCGTTCACACCAACTTGCGCGATCGTGATCGCATCGGGTCCCGTGTTGCGGACGTGGAGTTCGATCACGTCGCGCGTGAGATTGTAGCGTTCGATATCGAGAGTCTCGATTGGCGCGGCAGATTCCAAATCCAAGCCGCCGCCTGTGGAGAGGAAGAGCGCGATCACTCCAGCGAGGAGAAGGATGGGGAGCAGAAGCAGGACGAAGGTCCGAAAAGTGAAGCGTGTGGGTTCAGTCGAGTGAGTCATGATGCGCCTCTATTCCGTCACTTCGAACATGCCGTTCCAGCCGAGTTCCGCAAACTCCGTCACGTGCGCGTGGAACATGTACATGCCTGGATATTTGTAACTGAATTCGAGGATGCCGCGCTGCGCCTGCCCTTGAATGATCGTGTCGGTGAACTCAGCTGGAGTGAGGCTTGTGCCAGTGGGATAGTATTGAAAAAAGTTTGCGTGCAAGTGAAACGAGTTGATGAGATCGAACTCGAGGATGTTCACGAGATAGATGCGAATCGTTTCGCCAACTTTAATTTGAATTGGATGATTTTGATAATGAAATGGAATCGCGTTGACCGCGTAAAAATCATTCGCATCATCGAAGTCCACATCGAAGCCGCTCATCACCATCACCATTTCGCGATCCACGCGCGGACGTCCGCCTTTGGGATCAACGATGAACGTGCCGTAGAGTCCTTTTGCGATGTGACGCGCAAGCGGAAATGCGTGACAATGATAGAGGTGGAGTCCGAACGGTTCCGCATCAAACTCGTAGACAAATGATTCGCCTGGCAACACGTTTCCTCCCGGACCTGAGCCTGGGACGCCGTCCATCGAGCCTGGGTGAAACCCGTGAAAGTGCATCGTGTGCGGATGATTGCTTCCGTTGACGAAATTGATTCGGATGCGGTCGCCTTCTGTCGCGCGCAATGTTGGACCGGGGATGCGTCCGTTGTAGACCCACGCGGGGTAGACGATGCCCGGGACAATTTCGACATCTTTGTTGTGCGCGACGATCTTATATTCGCGCAGAGTTTGTCCGTTGGGCAAGGTGGAGACTTCGCCGTAATCGAAATCCGTCAGAATATCGTCGGGATGGAAACCGTTCGCTTCGTGATCTACTTCGCCGACCGTGCCGGGCATGATGCCGCCATGTCCATCGTGTTGTATGACAGGCGCGGCGAAAGCTTTCTTTGTACTCGCGTGATCGTGTCCTGTGTTTGCGAGCGCGTTGACTCCTGCCGCGCCGAGGAGGGTGAGTCCGCCCGCTTTGAGGAAGTCCCTTCTTGTGAACTTGGTGGTCATGCGCTTCTCCATTGTGATTAACTAAACAAAAATTTAGGCTAGCCTAAATTTTAGGAGAGGATGAATATTCTGTCAAGGGTGGATTTAAGCGAATTGAGGGCTATACTAGTGGACGCTATATCGCGAGGAGGTAAGTGGATGACATTACATACTGAGATCAACGAACAGCCCGAACGCATCAAAGAATTGCTTGCTTCGCAGAGAAAACATATCGAGCAAGTTGCGTCTGCTATTCGAAGGCACAACATTGAGTATGTGTTTCTCGCCGTGCGCGGGACTTCGGATAACGCGGGCAGGTACGCGAACTATCTGCTCGGCGCGATGAATGGACTGCCGCTCGCGCTGGCGACGCCGTCATTGTTCACATATTACAAGCGCGCGCCGAAGTTGAAGAACGCGCTGGTGATCGGCGTGTCGCAATCGGGCGCATCGCCTGATATTGTGGCTGTGCTGAAGGAGGGGAAGCGGCAGGGATGCCTGACTCTTTCGATCACGAACGAATCGAATTCTCCGCTCGCGCTTGCGTCTGATTTTGTGCTGGATATTCAAGCGGGCGCGGAAAAAGCGGTTGCCGCGACAAAGACGTACACGACTGAGTTGATGACGATCGCCATGTTATCCGCTGCGTTAAGTGGGAATAAAAAACAATGGGACAAGTTGAAGCGCGTTGCAGGCTGGATGAGATCCGCTTTAAAGCATCACGATTTTATTTCCCAAGTCGTTCAACGCTACCGTTACATTGACCAAACTGTTGTGCTCGGGCGCGGATTCAATTACGCGACCGCTTTCGAATGGGCGTTGAAATTGAAGGAGTTGTCGTACATCATCGCTGAGCCGTATTCCTCCGCCGATTTTGCGCACGGTCCGATCGCGCTCGTGGAGAGCGGTTATCCCGTGTTTGCCGTCGCACCGAAGGAGAAGGTGTTCAAGTCTATGTTGCAAATGCTTCAGCAATTGCGGAATGGGATTTCTGCGGAGTTGGTTGTGATCTCCAACGACAAACGCGCGTTGTCGCTTGCGCAAGTTCCTCTGTCCATTCCCGCCGAAGTGCCAGAATGGCTTTCCCCATTGGTAACGATCTTGCCCGCGCAATTATTTGCGTATCATCTCACGCTGGCTAAGGGATTCGATACCGAAAAGCCGCGCACGATCCATAAGGTGACGAGGACGAAATAATTTATTGAGTCATGTCATGCTGAGCGAAGCGAAGCATCTCTAACACACCCGACAGAGATCCTTCGGTCGCTGCCGCTCCCTCAGGGTGACACGCAACTACTTTCTCCGTCTCATCCATCTGCCTCCAGTCACGAGGGACAATAAGATGAAAACAATTGCTACCCATGAGAATGCGGTATTGTCGGTGGCGAGACCGATGGTGAGGAAGACGAGTCCCAGCACAAGAAAAACAGTTGAAGAGTTTTTTCGGTTCATGGGCGGAATTATACTTTTGGGTGTGATCCATCAGTCTTAATAAATTTGTTTTCCTGTTGAAAGTTGTGCGATAATGAATCAAACAGTTCACGAGGTGATTTATGCGAGTCTGTATTCTCTCCGACGAAAAGATGGAAGATTTTAATCCGACGCAGTTCATGGAGGGTTATGACTGGGAATTTGTCACGATGAAAAAGCCTGTCATAGATACCTTGCGCGCGCTCGATGCGCGTAACGAGTTCGATGTGTACATCAATGTCTGCGAGGGATATGAAAAAAACGACCTTGGCGAGGAAGGGTACGAATTCGTTGATGTGATCAATGCGTTGGAGGAGTTGAATCTTCCATTCACAGGCGCGGACTCGACTTTCTTTGACCCGACGCGCGAGCAGATGCAAGCCGCCGCCGACGCGCATGGGGTTGGATTCGCCAAAGGATACCGAGTCAACTCTCCCGACGAAGCGAAGCGGCTTGTCGAGTCGTTGCGATATCCGATCATGGTCAAACATCCGCAAAGTTATGGAAGCACGGGGATGATCAAGGAGTCGCGCTGCGATTCGTTGGAAGAAGTGTTGGCGCAAGTTGAACGAGTGTGCGCGGAATATGGCGCGGCGCGGATGGAAGAATTCATCGTCGGCAGGGAGTTCAATGTGCTGGTCGTGGATAACCCCGATGATTTCAGCAAGCCGATTGCTTATCCGCCGACGGAATTGGTCTTTCCGCCTGGCGAAGAATTTTGGCATACGGTTGTTAAATGGGACACTTCGCTTCCGTTCAACTTTGCACGGGTGACTGACCCCGAATTGATTCCACGTTTGCAAGATATTGGCGTGCGGATGTATAAAGCAATCGGCGCTGTGAGTTACGGTCGTTGCGATGTGCGGATGAACGAACGCGGCGAGATGTTCATTCTTGAGATCAACCCGAACCCCGCGATCATGCTTCGACCCGATGAATTTGGTCCCGCCGATTTTATGATCCTGTACGACGAGGGCGGATATAAAGTTTTCTTCGACCGCATGTTCCGCGTGGCGAAACTGCGGCAGGCAATGCGGTCGGCGCGTTGAGGTTGTATGCGCGTCTGCCTATTGACCGACGAAAAAATCGAAGAGTTCAATCCGTCCGTTCACTTGAAAAATTACGATTGGGATTATGTCACGGTCGCGCCGCCTGTGGACACGTTTCTTGTTGAGTTATCACGTTCACGTCATTACGATGTTTACCTGAATATTTATGAAGGGGAGGATGAGAAGGAGAGTTCGGGGCTGCAATTCGTTCGCGCGTTGGAGAAGTTGAACCTTCCGTTCACGGGCGCAGAATCGAAATTCTACAAAGTTAATCGCGAGGAGATGCAGGAAGCGGCGGAAAGGCATCGCATCAAGTTTGCGCGCGGGTTTCATGCCGAGTCGCTCGATGATTTGAAACAGGCGGACGGACTTTCATATCCCTTGATCGTGAAGCACCCGAACAGTTTTGCCAGCACGGGGTTGACAAAAGAATCGCGTGTCACAAATTCCGAAGAGTTGAGAATCCAATTCGAGAGAATGTCAAAAGAATACGGCTCAGCCCGCGTGGAGGAATTTATCGAAGGGCGCGAGTTATCTTGTTTGGTCGTTGAAAACGCAGACGATTCCGAATCGCCGTTTGCGTATTCCCCAGCGGAGGTGCAGTTCCCCGAAGGCGAGACGTTCTTGCACGAATCTGCCAAGTGGTACAACTGGGATATTTACATCGTCCCGTTGAAGGACGATGAGCTGACTGCGCGAATTCAAGATGTATGCCGCAAGTTTTTCCTTGCCATGGACGGGAGCGGATACGCGCGGATTGACCTGCGCGTGCGACCGAACGGCGAGATCGTGATCATCGAGATCAATCCGAATTGTGGGGTATTGTATTATGGTCCCGACGACCGCAGTCACGCCGACTTGCCGATCTCATGGGACGCGGCGGGGCATGACGGATTTCTGGATCGAATTTTTCGCGCGGCCATCAAGCGGCAGGCGATGAGGGCTAGGTAATCCGTCATTGCGAGTGGCGCTGAAAGCGCCGCGAAGCAATCCCCAACACAGGGACGGAGATTGCTTCGTCAGCCCTTCGGGCTTCCTCGCAATGACGATCACTTTTGAATCGATTCCAAAAACTCCAGCACGGCTTTCGCCTCCTCGCCGCCTGCTTTGGCGTGTGCGATCAAGGGGATGCCATGCGCGCCGGGGATATGGATCGCATCGGGGTAGGTTGCGAGGACCGCTTTTACAATTTCCAGTTTTCCCAACATGGCGGCAGCGTAAAGATCGAGACGCGCGCCGTTCTTCAAAAGGAAATTGGCGATCTCTCTGTTGCCCATGTGCGCCGCGGCTCCAAGTGCGGATTCAAAGTCGCCGCCGCCCCAGTCCCATGTTGCGTTGATCAGCCCGGGTTCTTGCGAAAACAACTCTTGGGTGCGCGCCAGATCGCTGTGCGCAACGCTGACAAATTCCTGAACAAGTTTTAGTTCGAGTGCGGATTTGGTGTCCATGGTTTCTCCATTTTGTTGTGTCAGGCTAAAAGCCTGACTTACGATTCGGTTATGCGAGAGGCTAATGCACCTTTTTCACTTCGGAATAATTACTTGAATTATCGAACTGTCCACCTTTCAATGTCGCGTTGAAGAAGGAAAGCAGATAATCGTTCACAATTGTCGTGACCAATTTCCCGTTGATCGGACCTTTGAGTCCAAGTTGCGGGGCGAGGGGTGAAAGCAAAGGCAGGTCGGTAAAATCATAATGCGCAGTGCCTTCAATTTTGATCACGCCGAAAGGTTGTTTGACATTCGGGTAAAACCGATTGAATAATTCATTGTTGCGGCTGTCAACCTCATCTGCCCAGACTTGGCTGAACATGAAGAATGACGGTTGAGTGACGCCGTCGTCAATCACCTCGTAGGAAACAGGCCGCATGAACGGGTCCATGCCGAGCAGGGCGATACAGCGGGAATCAGTGCCGCAGAATTGAATCGCCGCGCCGCCTCCTGTGGAATGTCCGTACACGCCGACAAGGTTCAAATCCAGCTTTCCAGAAAACGGGCTGGATGAATCATCGTTTTGCTTTTTCATAAAATCAAGCGTATGCCCCAAGTCACCCGCCCATTGATTAACCAATTTTTGCGCGGTGGCTTCATACTCCGCTGTGGGAGTTTCATCGGGAGGCAAAGCCGATGGATTGTTCAATGCCACATCGCCGTTTGGAAAAACTGTCACGACTGCGCCGTAGGTGTGTTGCACGCCGACCACGACGTATCCGTGACTGGCGAGTTCAAGCGCTTGTTCGGTGTTCTGCGCGTTGAACCCGTTCCAGCCGTGTGAAAACAGAATCACAGGATACGATTTCTCCCTACGTGCAACCACAGTTTCTTTGAACGCGGGAATCTTGACCAAAGCAAGATGGTCGATGAAAAACGAGGGCAAGCCGATATGATTCGCAATCGCGGGCGCGTAAATTTTCGCATCCGCCATCCATGGCGCGCGCTCGACTGCCCTACCCATTTCAGACGGGTACCAGATTTGAATCATGAAGCGGCGCGGTTCGTCTTTGTCTGAATATATTTCGCGGCGCGAGTCGTCGGTCAACTCGTAGATGCGCGTGCCGACGGCGTACGGTCCGCTGGGAGAGGCGATGCGCGGAACAGGCAGAAGGATGGGAAGAGCCGTCGCGAGTGCGAGCAGGATGAACGTCAGAAATGAAGCGACGCTTTTCATCTCCACATGAAAGATGACAAGGATCGAAAAGATGATCGTCAGCGCGTACAAGGGAATCATCTGCCAGCGATACCCTTCAACAACAAAGTGGATTAAGATCAACGCGAGCGCAAGGAGCGGCAGATAACGCGCCGACATCGGACGCGGCGCGCGCCATAACAAATGAACGGCAAGCAGGATGGGTGTGATGATTTCGAGTAGTCGCATTGCACGATTGTACATGAAATCCCGCGTTGCTGTCGGAGCGCAGCGGAGACCCCGACGAATAAAATTCGGACGGGGTACAATCGGCGCATGTTCATCTCTTTTGCGGTCAGCATTTTCCTCTCCGCGTTTCTTCTTTTTCAAATTCAACCCTTGATCGGCAAATTCATCCTGCCGTGGTTTGGCGGCGCGCCCGCCGTGTGGACGACGGCGATGTTGTTTTTTCAAGCCTTTCTCACGGGCGGGTACGCGTATGCGTATTGGCTCATCCGTCACGTGAAAATAAATTTGCAAACCGCGATACACATCGCGTTGATTCTTTTTTCCATCGTCGTGTTAATTGGTCTTTCATTCGCGTGGACGTCGCCCATCACTCCCGACGCGAGTTGGAAACCGCAGAATGTTGACGCGCCCATCATCCATATTTTCACATTGCTTATCGTGTCTGTTGGCTTGCCGTATTTTATTCTCGCCGCGAACGGGCCTCTGATGCAGGCGTGGTTCAGCAGAAACTTTCCAAACAAATCGTACGCGCGTTTATATTCGCTCTCGAATCTCGGATCACTGCTCGGCTTGCTCGCCTACCCCGCATTGATCGAACCCTTGTTGACATTGCGCGCGCAGGGGTGGATGTGGTCAATCGGATTCGCGCTCTTTGGACTCTTCGCCGTTTGGATCGCCTTTCGCTCCTCGCGCGCTTCGCCTCTCTCCCCAGTGGAAGTTGATTCGCCCTCGTCGAGCGGACATCCATCCCCAGCCTTGTTCACGCTATGGCTGGCGTTGAGCGCGACCGCGTCGCTGTTCCTGCTTTCGGTCACGAACCAAATTTCGCAAGAGGTGGCGGTGATTCCGTTTCTGTGGATTCTTCCGTTGACGATCTACTTGCTCTCGTTCATTCTCGCGTTTTCAGGCGGGCGTGGCTACAACCGAAAAATTTATTCCTTTTTATTTTTCATCTTTCTCGCGTTGACGTTGTTCGTCATGCTCAACGCGACCTCCCTGCACATTTACTGGCAGATCGGCGCCTATTGTTTGTTGTTGTTCGCCGCGTGCATGTTGTGTCATGGCGAGTTGTATCTGCTCCGTCCCGACGCCGAACACTTGACAACTTTTTACCTGATGGTGTCCATCGGCGGCGCGTTCGGCGGACTGTTCGTCAGCCTGATCGCCCCCTTTATCTTCAATGGTTATTGGGAGTTCTTCGTTGGTCTGGCAATGACGGTTGCCATTGCCCTTACGGCGCTTCGCGAGAAAAGCCATGTTGCTTCGAATGTTATGGAAGACCGATCCTCCAGAGTGATACAAAAAACGCGATTCGTGTTTACGGTGTTCATACTCGTCACGGTAATGCTGACTGTATTGAGTAATTCATTTTCGGGAGGGCTATTTTCTAGGCGGAATTTTTATGGTGTGATACGCGTGCGTGAAGTTGTGGTGCCCGGCGTAAACTCTGCGGCTTACGCGATGGCGCATGGCATCACAGTCCACGGATTGCAATTTGTCAGTCAGGATTTACGAAATGTCCCAACGGCGTATTTTGTTCGCGGCAGCGGGGCGGGGCTGGCGATCTTAAAACATCCGAAATACGGGGAGGGGATGCGTGTTGGTATGCTGGGTGTCGGCGCGGGAACCCTCGCTGTGTACGGTCAACCCGGCGATATGTATCGTTTGTATGAGATCAATCCTGTTGTGATCGAGTTGGCAGAAGGACAAGGTGGGTATTTTTCATTTGTACGCGACAGTAAGGCGGATGTGACGATGGTTCCCGGCGCAGCGCGCATTTCTCTCGAACGCGAACTTGCGGAGGGCGGCTCGCAAAAATTCGATGTTCTGGCGCTCGATGTTTTTAGCAGTGACTCGATCCCCGTTCACCTTGTCACGAAAGAAGCTTTTGCCTTGTACCTCGAACATCTCGCCCCTGACGGCATCATCGCCGCGCACATCACGAATTTACATCTCGATCTGCAACCCGTGTTCTGGCAATTGGCAAAGTTTTATGGATTGAGTTTGGTGCGCGTCAACTACGAAGGCGACGAAAACGGCGGCTATGCCTCCCATTGGATTCTTCTCGCCCGCGACCCTGCACTATTGAGTGTCCCCGCTATTCAAGAGCATGCAGTTGATTTAAGAGAGTATTCCACAACCATCCAATTGTGGACGGATGATTACAGCAATCTGTTTCAGATTTTGAAATGAATGAACAAAGGTGACTGTCATCTTCAAGATGACAGTCACCTTTTTATATCGCTACGCCCATCACTGCGACGTAATGCGCCGCAGCGGCGAGCAAGACGAAGATGTGCCACATCTCGTGGAAGCCGAACACACCGGGCTTGAAGTTGAAAATTTTCGTAATGTACACAACCGCGCCGAGCGTGTAAAGCACGCCGCCGATGATGAGCCACGTCAATACCCAGGCGGGCAGAGCCGCGAGCATTTGTCCTGCCGCGGCGAGGGCGAGCCAGCCCATCACCAAATAAATTCCCGCGTTCAACCAGCGCGGCGCGCGGATGTAAAACACCTTTACGATGATCCCGATGGCCGCCAGCGACCAGATGATGGTCAACATACCCCACTTCCAGAAGCCTTCGAAGGCGTTCACGCAAAACGGCGTGTACGTCCCTGCGATGAGCAGGTAGATGGCGGCGTGGTCCACTTTGCGGAAGATTTCGAGTGCGCGGTCTTTCACGCGCACCATGTGATACGTGGCGCTCGCGGAGAACATGGCGATCAAACTCACGCCGTAAATTGCGAGCGAGATGATCTTGGCAGGCGTGTCCCAGCCGATGATCAACAGCGCGATCAGCCCCCCAAGCGCGAACAACGCTCCTGCCCAATGGGTGAGACTATTCACGGGTTCACGAAATATTTTTGACATGCTATTCCTTCTTTCTCAAATTCAACACGATAGGTTTCCTTCGGTTCAACGCCAAGCCAATGAACGAAACGACCGCGCTCCAAAACAACCAGACGAGAACGCTCCAATATTCCAAAAAGTACGACAGATGAACTTTTGCAATGCGAGGAAAACTTTCTAGGTAGCGCACTTCCATCGAATTGGAACTTGCGCTTGTGTCGTTGGTAAGTTTGTTCAGGCGATCAATTTCGTAGATTGTGCTGTTTTGTGTCAGCGGCAGGTAAGCGATTGTTTTCCCATCGCTTGTTTCAAAACTAATTTGCGCCGTAAAACATGTTTTGCCGCTGCTGCACTTTGCTATGTTTTCAAGCATTGCTGGAGCCTTGCTCCCGGCTAGATCGAGAAACAAACTGCCCGCCGCGGTCGAGCAGGCGAACAAAAGCATAAGAGTTCCCGCAATGGAAACGAGGATGGTCCAGCGGAGTTGTCGTTTGGGCGCTTCTTGTGCTGTCAAGTTGTTATTCCTTTTCCGCGACGACGATAAATAAACGGCTTGATCTTAATTCAACAATTTTTATCTCGGTTGAAAACCCCGCTCGGAGGAACGGTTCTTTCAATTTCTTTTTGACGACTTCCTCTGATTCGGAGGGGGACTCGCCTGTGACCTTGTACAACCATTCGAGCGCTCGACTCTTCGGCATCGCCACAGGCAGGACGGTCAGCCTGCCTCTGTCCATCAGGCATCTTCTCGCCTCTGCCAATGTGCGCGGGTCGAAGATGTATTCCGAGGGAAAGGTCGAGACGATGGTGTCGAAGGATCCGCTTGCAAATGGAAGTTGTTGCGCGAGTCCGAGCGTGAGATTTGCGGCGCCATTTGTGTTGCGCCGCGCGAGGCGAGTCATCTGAGGCGACTCGTCGATTCCTACGGCGAACCAGCCGTCCCGTCGTAAGAGGCGTTGTAAGTGTCCCGGTCCGAAGCCGAGTTCGAGAATCCGAGTCCCTTCGATGTGCGGAAGAATCTCGCGCGTCCAGTCTTTCCAGCGGTTGAACGAGACCGCCGCGGCGACGAGGTCATACGTGAAAGCGAACTGATGATAGAGGAGTTTGAAGAAGAGTCGCAGAAATGCTTGCATAAGAAAACGAGGGTTTGGATGCACCAAACCCTCGTCTCGTTGTTGCGGTGAGCTTTACGCGGCGACTTCTTCGCCTTCAGATTTCTTGCCTTTGCGCAGGGAATCGACGGCGCTCTTGCCGCGCTCGCGCGCATCTTCGTAGATCGCCTTGCCGCGTTCGCGCGCGGTGTTGTAGGCTTCGGTGCCGCGTTCGCGTACTTGTTTTGCGAGTTCGTCGGCGCGGGCGCGGGCTTCCGAAGCGGCGGCTTCAGCGCGGGCGTACGCCTCTTCGGCTGTGTGCTGGGCACGGTCGCGCAGTTCAATGGATTTATCCTTGATCAGCGCGCGAGTCTCTTCACCGGATTGCGGGGCAAAGAGCAGGGCAACGACTGCGCCGGTGAGACCACCGACGATGAAGCCTACGAGAAAGGCTCCGAATTCATCACGATCAGACATGGTAACCTCCTTGGGGTTAACGGTTTTGGTTTGGCGTTTTCACGAAAGGGTGTCATTCTGAGCGAAGCGAAGAATCTCTACGATTGTCGTGGAGACCCTTCGGTCGCGACGAATGCTCCCTCAGGGTGACAAAATTTATTTTTTCTTCAGTCCCATCAATTCTAACATACGGTATAAGCCCGCGAGATAGCCGTTCAGTTTGACGACCGGCTCGACGACATTCTCGCCGAGGAACTCTGCCGTGCCGCGCAGGTTGTTGACCGTGTCGTTTGTGGCTTTGAGGATGGGGCGCACCTCGTTTTGAAGCAGGTTGATCAGGCTGGCGAGTTGCACGATCAACACGATGAGCGCCACGCCGATGACCAGCGATTCGAGCGCGACGACGATGATGAAGATGTCGCGAATCCTGTCGGTGGGTGTGGCAGGTTGAAGCAGGAAGAAGATCGCCACGCCGAGTAAAGCCAACAGAGCAACCGCGCCGATGATGACCCAGGTCATCATCCGTTTCATTTGCTTCTCCTGTTCGATCTGTTCGGGAGTGCGCAGAGCGGGTTCGGGGTTTGTGGGCGGAGTTGTCATAGTCAAATTATAGCATTGTATTTACGGATGATCTTCTTGCAAGTTGCTTGAATGTTGATATTGATTTCTACATCCCGAGCAATTTCATCTCGTGTTGCACGGTTTCCGTCCAACCTTCGCGGATGGGGCGGGGGTTGAAGCCAAGATCGCGGCGGGCTTTGCTGTCGTCGGCGAGGTAGGATAAGCCTGCTACCGTCACCAGTCCTTCGGATGTGAAGGTGTCTGGGAGCCAGCGGTCGAAGGGGCGCGAGAGTTTGGACATGAACAATAATATTCCATCCGATAGGATCATTGGCATCTTTGCGCCAGAAATTTTGGCGGCGAGGCGATACATGTCGACCACGGTACTTCTTTCGCCTGAAATTATATAGGCTTCGCCTGTTCGTCCTTTTTCCATCATGGCGATGTGCGCGCGGGCGATATCTTCCACGTGCGCCCAGTGCATCACTGATCTCGCGGGGATCGCTGGGAGTTTTCCCTTCAGAAAATCTATCAGGCTTGCTCGCACGGCGCTGGTGTCGTCGGGACCGTAGACCATGCCTGGTTGCGCGATGACAAGGGGGAGTCCTTGTTTTATCAAGTCCTCAGCAATTCGATGCGCTTCGCCTTTTGTTCTTTCGTAGGTCGTCGCGTATTTTCCTGAAAAGCGATAGGTCTCGTCTACGGTTTTTCCATACGTGTTCGAGAAGACCGCGCACGTGCTGGTGTACACGCCTTTGGGGATCTTCAACTCTCGCATCAACTCGAGGACGTTTTTCGTTCCCTTCACATTGACTGCATGCGCTTCGCCTTTATTTCGTTCGACGATCTTATACCAGCCTGCCACATGGAAGATACCGTCCACGCCCGTCATCGCCGTGCGCATGGACTCTTTGTCGGTCACATCGCCCTTGTACAGTTTGACCCCGAGTTCGTTCATCCATTGCGCTTTTTGCGGATCGCGCACGATCGCGCGGACTTCATGCCCTGCACTGACGAGTTGCCGAACGATCTCGCCGCCTACAAAACCAGTCGCGCCTGTGATGAAATATTTCATTGAGCGTGTCCTCGTTGCAAATTTGTAACCTGCGCCAATTGTAGCCGACCTTGACCTTTCGCTGCTTCCACAGTATTATACCACAAACCGACCGTTCGGTAGGGAGAACTATGACGCGAGACGAACTCATCGAAACCGCCGCGCAGGTCTTTCGTCAGAAAGGCTATCATGGCGCGTCCATGGAAGATATTGCTGCCGCCGTGAACTTGCGGAAGGCGAGTTTGTATCATCACTTTTCCTCCAAGCAGGAAATTCTGCTCGAGATCCTCGACCGCGCTTTGCAATTGCTCCTCGAAAAGATTTCCGCGATCACAGAACAAAATATTTCCGCCGACAAGAAACTGCGGTTGATGATCCGCCAATATCTGCAGATCCTTGCAGAGAACGTGGACCTCGCCGCAGTTTTGCTTTTTGAACATCGCGCCCTCGAACGCAGGCAACATGCGCGACACGTCCCGAATCGCGACAAATTCGAATCGCTCTGGAAAGACGTCATCGTTGAAGGCGTGAGTAAAAAAATATTCAAGTGTGACGACCCGTCCATGGCGGTGCGCGCGCTGTTGGGTCAATTGAACTGGACGATCACGTGGTATTCGCCCGACGGCGATAAATCCATCGAAGATGTTGCCGACGACTATTCCAATTTGCTGTTGAACGGATTGCTGAAATGAGCGCGTCCTTCGCTGTGTTTGAATCCGCTGGCGGCGCGAAGATCTTCCGCCTTCCGCTTCAAGTCTTCCCGAATTTTTGGGCGTACGCGTATGTTGTCCAATATGCTGGCGAAACGTATCTCATTGACGCTGGCTCTGGCACAGACGCTTCCTACGACGATCTCTTGAACGGACTCAAACAAGCGCATCTTTCTCCCTCCGACCTGACCCACATCCTTTTGACTCACGCGCACATTGACCACTACGGCGGACTCTCCAAACTCAAGCCTCTCACGAACGCGAAAATCGGATGTCACGAACTGGATGTACAGACCGTCACTCATCACGACGCGCACCTTGCTTTGATGAGCGACCGCATCGCTTCTTTCTTGACCTCGGCTGGACTCGCCTCCGAGACGCATGGTCCACTCGTCAGCATTTACCGCTTCACAAAGAGTCTCTACCAATCCGTTCCCGTGGACTTCACGTACGAGTCGCGCAACATGCAAGTCGGTCCGTTTAAGATGATCCATTTGCCTGGGCATTGCGCGGGTCACGTAGCGATGCGTGTGGACGATATCGTCTTCTGCGGCGACATGGTCGTGGATGGCGTCACTCCGCATTTGTATCCAGAAACCATCGGCGCGTACAACGGACTGGATCATTATCTTGACTCGCTGGAAAAGTTGCGTGTTTGGGCGAAGGATGCACGCTTGGTTTTGAATGGTCACAATGAAGTCATCACGAACCTCCCCGAAAAAATCGACGCGACCCACAAGAACATCCTCCGCCGTATGAGCAAGGCAGTTGAGGCGCTTGCGGAGCCGATAACAATTGCCGAAGTCTGTGAAGCCGTGTATGGCACAACCGAAGGTTACAACCTTTTACTCACCGTCGAAAAGACAGGCGCGTATGTTGAATATTTGCACAAACACGGCATGATCGAAATCGTCAACGCCGATGAGGTTGAGCAGGGATCGCCTGCGCGATATCGGAGGTTGCGAGAGATTGCTGATGTGGATTTATTACCGAAACAAGAAATATCGGTGGTCTAGTAGACACGAGCGACAGCGAGTGTCGTATCGAGACCACGAGTTTGAATCAAAGTTTACGCACTCAAGTTACTTGTGGTCTCGATACGGGCTTCGCCCTACTCGACCACCGATGAAAAAATAAAAGGAAAACCATGTACTCATTCGACCCGACCGAAGAACAACAAATGCTCATGGACGCGGTGAAGAAATACGCCGAAAATGATCTGCGTCCCGCCGCGCATGAGGCGGAGGAGACGACTGAACTGCCGAAGAAACTCATCGGCAAAGGCTGGGAACTTGGACTCTTGCAAGCCTCGATCCCCGAATCCTATGGTGGATTTGGCGAGCGGAGCGCGGTCACTGGCGCGTTGGCTATCGAAGAGATGGCGTTTGGCGATCTCGCTGGCACATTGGCTGTGATGACACCGAGTCTGTTTGCGACGCCGATTTTGTTGGCGGGCAGTGACGAGCAGAAGAAGGAATATCTGCCAAGAGTCGTCGCGGGCGAGTGGAGTCCGTTTACTGCGGCGCTGATTGAGTACGCGTTTGACTTCGACCCGAACGATTTGAAGACAACAGCAACTCTTCAAGGCGAAAATTATGTTCTCGATGGCGAGAAGGCGTATGTCCCGTTTGCGCGGGGAGCCGAATCAATTCTCGTGTACGCGAAGCTCGACGGGCAGAGTCAAGCCTTCATCGTCGGGAAAGAAGCGGAGGGGTTATCCGTCGGCGAAGAGCGCGAGAAGTTGATGAGTCTCAATGCATTGCCAATGTATCGAGTCAAGTTGGAGAATGTGAAAGTCCCTGTTGCGAATCGACTCGGAGGCGCGGCGGGACATGATTTTGATATCCTGCTCGCTTCGATGCGAATCGCAAACGCCGCGACAGCCGTCGGCGTGGCGAATGCGGCGTTTGAATATTCGATGAATTATGCAAAAGAGCGCGAAGCGTTTGGCGTGAAGATCGCGCAGAAACAAGCCATCGCGTTCATGCTCGCCGAAATGCGGACGGAGATCGAAGCGATCCGTTTGCTCACGTGGGAAGCCGCGTGGAAGTTGGACACGGGGCGCGAAGACGCGGCGAACGAAGCGTATCTCGCATCCACTGGCGCGGCGGATATGGCGATGATGGTGACAGACCGCGCCGTGCAAATTCTCGGCGGGCACGGTTACATCCGCGAGCATCCCGTTGAGATGTGGATGAGGAATGGGCGAGGGGTTGCGATGTTTACGGGACTTGCAATTGTCTAATGTCGTTGCGAGGAACTGCGAAGCAGTGACGAAGCAATCTCCTCGCAAAAGAAGTCTGCTTGTAACAGGAGATTGCTTCGGGCGAAAGAGCATCGCCCTCGCAACGACATATATGGAATGGAGAAAATATGCCAATCGAATTTGAAGCGCCGAAACCGATCACGAACGCGCAGTTTGTTTTGAAAACTGTCGCCGAGGAAATGATGCGACCGAAGTCGCGTTATTTCGATGAGCACGAACACGAGATTCCCTGGGATTACATCGAGTTCATGCACAATGCCATGAAAGCCATGGGCGGCAGTTCGCTCGCGCCAAAAGAAAATGGAAACGGCAAAGATGCCGACAAAGAAAAACGTCCGCCGATCGGATATCAATTGATCGCGGCGCAATTGGAGGCGTTGTCGTGGGGCGACGTGGGGATGTATCACTGCCTGCCAGGCGGCGGATTGGGCGCCGCGGCGGTTCATTCCGCAGGGACGGCTGATCAGCGTGTGAAATTTTTGTCACGCTTCAACGGAGACAAACCCACCTTCGCGGCGATGTGCATCACCGAGGCGGGCGCAGGCTCGGATAATTCCGCCATCCGCACGCGCGCGGTGTTGGATGAAAAGACCAACGAGTGGGTGATCAACGGCGAGAAAATTTTCGTCACGGGCGGCGACAAGTCATTCACCGAATATGAAAAACTTGGACGAGGCTTCATCGTCGTGTGGGCTTCTATTGATCCATCCGCAGGGCGGGCGGGGATGCGTGGATTCGTCGTCGAGGGCGGGACGAAGGGCGTAAAGGTCGTGAAGTTGGAACATAAGATGGGAATCCGTTGCAGTGACACGGCGGCGATTTCGCTTGTGGACGCGCGTGTTCCGTTTGAGAATATTCTCGGAAGTCCCACTGTGGAAAAGAATAACGCAGGATTCAAAAAAGCGATGGCGACCTTCGATGCGACTCGTCCACTCGTCGCCGCGACAGGTGTCGGCGTAGCAAGAGCCGCTTTGGAATTCCTGAAAGAGAAACTCGCCGAAAGCGGAGTCAAAATCCGTTATGGATTGCCGCGCCAAAAGTTGACGTCCATTGAACGCGATGTGATTGACATGGAGATCATGTTGAAGTCCTCGTGGCTGATGGTGATTAAAGCGACTTGGATGGCGGATAACAAAAAGCCGAACGCGCTCGAGGCTTCGATGAGCAAGGTGAAGGCTGGCGATGTGGCGACGAAGATTACGCAAAAGGTCGTGGAGATTTTGGGTCCGTTGGGATACAGCCGCGAGTTCCTCGCCGAAAAGTGGATGCGCGACGCGAAGATCACGGATATTTATGAGGGGACGGGGCAGATTAATCGGTTGGTGGTGGCGCGGCAGATATTGGGGTATTCGGGGGCGGAGTTGAGGTAAGTGGTAATTGGTAAATGGTAATTGGAGATTAGAGACTGGAGACTTGTATACTCGGTGGTTGAGTAGCCCTGAGCGGTTTTTGCGAAGGGCGTATCGAAACCACAGGTACTCATACAAACTTTTGTTGCAAACCTAGTGTTAGAAATCGGTGGTTGAGCGCAAGCAGTCGAAACCACAGGTACGCATACATAATTTTGTAGCAAGATTTATTTTACGGCGTGGTGGTCTCGATACGGGCTTCGCCCTACTCGACCACCGAAGTTGGAATGAAATGAGGTGTTTATGAAATATCAAGTTTATAAGGCAGTTGTCATCGGCGCGGGGACGATGGGCGCGTCCATCGCGGCGCATTTGGCGAACGCGGGTGTGCCTGTCACGTTGCTGGATGTTGCCGCAAAAGATGGCGATAAGAATAAGATCGTGAAAGATGGCTGGGACAGATGCTTGAAAGCCAAGCCTGCCAATTTAATGGCGGACGAGTTGAAGTCGCTGGTGAGACTTGGGAATCTCGACGATGATTTCGGCGCGGTGGCGGAGGCGGATTGGGTTGTTGAGGCAATCGTTGAGAATTTGAGAATTAAAAGAGAGTTGATGGCTCGCATTGATGAAGTGCGAAAGCCGTCAGCGATCGTTTCGACGAATACGTCGGGTATCCCTGTGAATGAGATTGCCGAGGGACGCTCGAAGGAATTCAAGAAGCATTTTCTCGGCACGCATTTTTTCAATCCGCCGCGTTATTTGAAGTTGCTGGAAGTTATCCCGACGAAAGACACAGATAAAGCAGTTATCGAATTTATCTCGTGGTTCGGCGAGAATCGTTTGGGCAAGGGAATTGTGTTGTGCAAGGATACGCCTAACTTCATCGGCAACCGCGTCGCTTTTGGGACGGGCGCGTTTGCGATGGACTTTTTCTTGAAGAACGACTATACCGTTGACGAAGTGGATGCGCTCACGGGTCCGTTGATGGGGCGACCGAAGACGGCGACGTTCCGCTTGATGGATCTGGTCGGCATTGACGTGTGGGACCACGTCGGGCGGAATCTTGCGCCGTTGATTCCGTATGATAAGTTGGGGCAGGAATATCTCAAGTCTGAGGCGCCGAACAAATTAATTTCAACTCTCATCGAGCGCAAGTGGCTTGGAAATAAAACGAAGATCGGTTTCTATAAAGAATTCCGCAATGCAGAAGGCAAGCGGGAATTTTGGTCGCTGGACTTGAAGACTCTCGAACACGTCGCGCCGACGAAGCCGCGATTCGAATCGGTCAAAGCGGCGAAAGATGTCGAAGATTTAGCGGGCAGGCTGAAGGTCATGTTAGAAGCGGATGACAAGGCGGCGAAGTTAATCCAAGCGTTGACGTATCAAAGTTTCCAATACGCGTCATCCATCATCCCCGAAGTGGCGGATACGGTAAAGCCGATTGACGATGCCGTGCGCTGGGGATTCATGCACGAGGCGGGTCCGTTCGAGACGTGGGACATGCTCGGTGTGCGCGAGACAGCCAAAAAGATGAAAGAGGCGGGCTATCCTGCGGCGAAGTGGGTGAGCGCGATGTTGAAGAACGGCGTCGAGTCGTTTTATCAATATCGCAACGGCGAGAAGGTCGCTGTGTACGACGCGGTGAAAGGCAAGTATGTGAAGTTAAAGAAAATTGAAAACGTCGTGATGTTGAAAGGCACGAAAGTTGTTGCGCAAAATGCAGGCGCGACGTTGCGCGATATGGGCGACGGCGTGGCGTGTTTGGAATTTCACACGAAGATGAACTCGCTCGATGAAGACATTATGAACATGACGATCGAGACGTTTGATCGTCTTGAAAATTTTGACGGGCTTGTGATCGGCAACGAAGGCGAGAATTTCAGCGCAGGCGCGAATTTGTTTATGATGGTTGTCGGCGCGCAACAAGGCATGTGGGACATGCTTGACGGCGCGGTGCGAAAATTGCAAGACATGAACATGCGGATGCGTTATTCGCCGAAGCCAATTGTGGTTGCGCCTGCGGGTCTCACGCTCGGCGGCGGATGCGAGATCACGATGCACGCCTCGCGCGTGGTTGCGGCGGCGGAAACATACATCGGACTCGTTGAACTCGGCGTGGGCGTCATCCCTGCGGGCGCGGGCACAAAAGAAATGTTGCGGCGCATCGTCAACCCTGTGATGCGAATCGAAAACTCCGAAGCCCTGCCTGCGCTGCAAAAAGCATTTTTGCAAATGGGACAGGCGAAGGTCGCCACGAGCGCGGAGGAAGCGCGCGGCATGAACATCTTGAATCCGCAAGACCGCGTTGTGATGAATCGCAGCCATCTGCTTGCCGAAGCGAAGAACGAGGTCTTGCACATGATCGCCGCGGGATACAAACCGCCCGCGCCCGAACTCATCTATGCCGCGGGTCGTGATGCGCTTGCCGCCATCCGCATCGGCGCGTGGATGTTCAAAGAGGGTCACTACATCACGCAGTACGATCATCACGTTGCGGGCAAACTCGCGTACGTGATGTGCGGCGGCGAGCTCACGCGCGGTCAATGGGTGAGCGAGCAATATATTCTCGACCTCGAACGCGAAGCGATTTTGTCTTTGTTCGGCGAAGAGAAAACGCAAGCGCGGATGTGGAGTATTTTGCAAACTGGAAAACCTTTACGAAATTAGTCAAAGGTCAAAAGTCGAAAGTCAACAATTGACCTTTGACGTTTGACTTTCGACAAGGAGATATTTTATGAAAGACGCTGTAATCGTATCCGCTGTTCGGACTCCCGTCGGCAAAGCAAAACGTGGAGGACTTGCCACGGTTCGCACCGACGAAATGTCTGCCGCGACCATCCAAGCTTTGCTCAAGCGGACGCCGAATCTTGACCCCGCCCAAGTCGAAGACGTGGTCATCGGTTGCGCCTTCCCCGAAGGCGAGCAGGGACTCAACATGGCGCGCATGATCGCCCTCCGCGCGGGCTTGCCTGACTCTGTCCCCGCCGAGACGATCAACCGTTATTGCGCTTCGGGCGTACAGTCCATTGCGCATGTGGCGTATACGATTCAATCGGGACAGATCGAAGTCGGCATCGCTGGCGGCGCAGAGTCCATGACGATGGTGCCGATGGCGGGATTCAAGTTTTCGCCGAATCCACATTTTGCGCAAGACCTGCCGCACTACTACACCAACATGGGACTCACTGCTGAGAATGTCTCTGTGAAATATGGCGTCAGCCGCGAAGACCAGGATGAATTCTCGCTGAAAAGTAATCAAAAGGCGGCGAAGGCTGTCAACTCTGGTTTGTTCGACCCCGAACTCGTTCCAGTGGATGTTGAAATTGTTGAACTCAATGGACATGAGAAGCCCGAGAAGAAAAATTTCACCGTGAGCCGCGATGAAGGTCCGCGCGCGGATACGAGCATGGAAGCGTTGTCAAAGTTGAAACCAGCCTTCAAGGAGGATGGAGTCGTCACTGCGGGCAACTCGTCGCAAATGTCGGATGGCGCGGCGGCAGTGATGGTAATGTCTGCGGAGAAAGCAAATGAACTCGGGCTCAAGCCGCTGGTGCGATTTGTCTCGTTTGCGGTTGGGGGCGTCCCACCTGAATTGATGGGGATCGGTCCCATCGTGGCGATTCCGAAAGCGTTGAAACTCGCAGGCTTGACCCTGAGCGATATTGACCTGATAGAATTGAACGAAGCCTTCGCCGCGCAGTCGCTGGCGATCATCCGCACGCTGGAGATTGACGAGAGCAAGGTCAACGTCAACGGCGGCGCGATCGCGCTGGGGCATCCGCTGGGATGCACAGGCTCGAAACTGACGACGCAACTCATCTACGAAATGGGTCGCCGCAAATCCAAGTATGGCATGGTCACCATGTGCATCGGCGGCGGCATGGGCGCGGCGGCGATTTTCGAGAACCTTCAAAACTGAGTCGAAAGTCAAAGGTCAAAGGTCGAAAGTCAACTGACCTGCGACTTTCAACCTTCGACCAACAAAC
>Ga0116144_10000572_pt1 | contig 49446 bp, 44 predicted proteins | sample AD_UKC035_MetaG_FD_89746 | JGI IMG/M metagenome (GOLD analysis project Ga0116144, IMG submission 89746) | Active sludge microbial communities of municipal wastewater-treating anaerobic digesters from USA - AD_UKC035_MetaG | ecosystem: Engineered > Bioreactor > Anaerobic > Digestate | place: USA...
CATCATCATCCACATTCAAATCATTAATACCCACTACTACAAAAGGATCAGAGAAAGAAACACAACCAGAACTTTGATCGGTAACGGCTACAGTATAAGAGCCCGGCTGTGCGGCATTGTAGCTTTGGTTTGTAGCACCCGGTATTGGCACACCATTTAAGTACCACTGATAATTGGGCGCTGCACTTGATGTTAATGTAGAGCCCGCTGCTGAAATAGTAGGCTGTGGTAATGTACCATTGAATATAACCGATACAGGTGTTCGCGTACTGGTACATCCATCTTTTACTACCCAATCGTAAAAGTAAAAGTAATTAGTGGTTGAACCTGTTGTAGTTCCTGTTATGGTTACCGGGCAGCTAATGGTAGTGTATGGATATGTTGCGTTGGTGGTGTTGTAGTAGTAGTTGTCTGTTCCGCCTCCGTTAACCAGTTGGTATCCTGTACCGGGAGTTACTGCAAATCCTACCGGCACACGCAGTACAAATGAATTGACGGGATAGTTATATGTAACCGTGTTTATTTGTGTGCCCGTGTTATCCAGCAAATTTATTGTTACGCTGCCGGCTGCGCCTGTAGCAGGATACACCAACACACTGTCAATAGTACAATTTTTGGTTACGTCAAACAGTAATCCGTTACCTACAATGTTATTGTTGTTTTGAGTGCCAAACCCTCTGTTAGGAGGTCCTACATGTTTTCTTCCACCGCCATCTGCCGATTCAACATAATATGTTATCGGTGCTACTGCATTAAAGCTATAATTGGTGCCCGAGAAAACCTGGCTGCCTCCTGTGGGGGCATCGTACCAATTAAGTGTTCCGCTGCCTGCTGCTGTTAAATCGGCTGTGCCGGGGGCACATAATGTATCATTTACGGTTGTGGGAGCTGTTACGGTTATTACGCCAACAGAAAGTGCATTGCTGGTATCGCTTGGGCAGCCTCCGCTTGTTACCACTGCAATGTACGTTCCGCTTTGTGTTGGATTTATTTGCAACACATTACCTGTTGCACCTGCAATATTAGTGTAACCACCTCCGGTATTTGCCTGCCACTGAATGTTGCCTGTATTGCCTGTTAAGGTAAAGACTGCCTGTGTACCTGAGCATACGGTATCGGCAGTAGCAACAGCACTGCCTGCTACTGACAAAGGTCCTACATCAATAAATACACTGTCAATGGCTCCGCAACTGCCATCAACACCCACAACGGTGTATGTGGTAGGCGTTGTAGGTGAGGCTATAACAGTGCTGCCAGTGGTGGTGTTTAATCCGGTAGCAGGGCTCCATGTGTAATTGTAGTTTGGGTTGCTGCTGTTTACAGCTAGGGTGCTGTTGCCGCTAATACATATTGCTGTGCTTGTGGCAGTGATGGTGGCTGGGGTGCTTGATGTTACCGTGGCAATTACAGGTGTTCTTGCACTTTCACATCCTACTTCATAAGTAATTTCTACGCGCGAAATATTCCCACCTGTTTCTGTCCACAAATCAATTGGTGCAGTTGAACTTAACGGAAACTGCATACCCATTCTTTCAATTGTAACTGTCTGCCCGTCTATTATTGTTGTATTCGGACTGGATGCATATGAGTTAACATCATCAACCACACCCAGTAAACCAATAACATCTCCTGCAAAAATTTGAATGTTTACAGGAAGCACACCTGTGTTTGTATTTGCTTGAGTCAGAAAAAGAGTAGTAAAAGTATTAGTGAGGGTAGGATATAACTGAGGGGTGGTGCCTGGATCAAACCTCACCACAGCAATACTTTGTGCTGTGCCGCCAAGCGGTACTTGTAAACCCGTAATAGTAAAATTAGATGGAGCGGTAAACCAATAGCCACGGGCAAAATTTGAAAATGTGGTTGCTTGTGCGGGCATTGGTGTAACACCGTTAGCACCACCATTAGAAGTATTTGCTGCATAAAATGTGGTGGTAGTAACAACGTTGGTTGTAAAATTATTTCCTATTGCAAGAGGGTTGGTTGAGGTGGGGGAATCGTACCACTTAATTACACCACTACCTGTTGCATTTAATGTTATTGAGCCAAAACCACATCGCGTTGCTCCCGTACCAATCGGTGCAGCAATGCCTACCACAATTGATATAACATTTGAAGAATCATCGGGGCAACCGGTAAGTGTAACGTATGCGCGGTAATCGGTAGTAGCTGATGGGGTTACAGCGTAGTTTGCGGTATTATATCCTGCCCCAATTTCATTAACCCACGCACTACCATTATAACTTTGCCATTGAATGTTGCCGTTGGAACCTGTTAGCAATAAAGTGGTAGTTACACCTGTGCATACACTGTCAAGCGTGGCAGATGCGGTTCCTGCAACAGCACATTGTGCATTAAGCTTACCTGAGATAATCAAGCATACAAAAAGTAAAATAATGTTTAGTAGATTTTTTTTCATCGCAATGAGTTTTAGGATTGATGCCATAAAACTAAAAAAATAGTTCAATACAAACCAACACAAGGTAGTTTAGAAAGCTTCCTGTTTTATATAGTCGCGTATAGGCGTAGTGAAGTTAAAATCAATATTACTATGCGTTCCCTGCGCCTCGGTTTGAGGCTTTATTTTTAACCCACGAATCCGTTAACTTACCAAGCTGTTAACGAAACGCCAAAAGCCCACGGATGCAACTCGGGTCCGGAGTTATTTTTAAAAAAATCGCTGATGGCATAATTGATAAATGCAGTGTAATTTCTGTAACCAATTCTTACTGTTGCATCATATCTGAATGGGTCAATATTAAAATCATCAAAATCTTTGTCTTTCTTTTTTTCGCCATCCACATTGTAAACCTGCTTGGTGTGAGATCCTAATTTATAGGAAAGCAATAAACCTGTAGTAATATGAAACGCTTTACGATATGATTCATGTGTATTAAAAGTCACCAGCAAAGGAACGGTAAGATAACTTACAGTGAGTTTATGTTTTTTAAATTTAATACTGTCAGGTTCATAAGTAACAATGTTGGTATCGGGTACAAGAGTGAAAGATTTACGAAAGCGAAAATTGTTGTAAGATAAACCAATACCAGTGGTTGCAATTACATAGCGCTTATAAATTTTAAAATCGTAATCGTAAAAATTTAAGTTAACCGCAATAGATTTTTCGGGAACAAGTTCAAGAAATTCATAATCCTTTGGCAAATCGTTGCTATTGCCCTTATCTAAGAAACCATTGAAGCCTAAATCTAAACCACTCCAATGCCCGGTAGCTTTTCTATACTGGTGCTGTATGTTGGTTTTAGTGCTGTCGCCATTGGTAACTATGGTAATGCTGTTGTTGCCAAAACGAATATGGGTTGTATCGGTGTCGGTGGAAGTATTGCCATCCTGTTGTTCAATTTTACCGATGCCCGAAATATTGTTGTAAATTTTTATAGGCTGGTTGCGGAAATAAATTTTTCCGAGGCCGCTTACATTGCCCGTAAGTGTATCGGTAACATTTACGTAAGCCGTTGCATTGCCGCTTATGTTGTATGATGAATTTTTTACTGTAAAATTATCAGCATAAATTTTTCCCGAGCCCGATATTTTTACATCAAAGGAATTGGCTGTACCAGTCATATCTAAACTTCCTACGCCACTTATTTTTGCTTCCACATCATTTGCCTGCAACTGCAAATTTAGTTTGGCGCTACCTGAAACATTTATCTCAAAATCTTTGGTTTGAATCATATTGGTTGACGAAAGCTTTGCTGAACCCGATATTTCCAGTTCTGCCAATTCTTTAAAAGTAATATCTACACTACCTGTACTTACTCCGCTTACTATTAATGTTCCATTACTTACTTCAAATTTTAAGGTCATGTTTTCGCCATCATACATTATGCTGTTTGATGTTCCCTGCGTTATAGTTCCGTTAACTACACTACGTATGGATATACGATCGAAATCGGGCAGTGCGGTCGTTTGTTGTGCAAATACACAACCAGTTGCTAAACTATAGGCTGCTAAAAAAAGTTTTAATGCTTTCATGAATAAATTTTTTATTTGTTTTGAATAAGACGTTTTTGTGTTTTAAAATGTTACTTACTCAAGTCTTTCTTAAAGTTAAATGCTCCAGCTGTAAAATCATACGACACCATTTCGCCTTTCTCATTATACTCCGGTTCAATTCTAACTTTGTTTCCTGATATTTTATCAATAGCGGAAGCAAACAGGTCAATCAGACGAGTTTTTTTACTAGGATTAAATGCATTTTCAGGAAACCAGTTTTCGTCAGAATCTTGTTTTGATTTTTCTAATTTTTTTACTGCACCCTTTTTAAAATTTTCAAATGCTGTAGCCGGTGTTGTTTGTATGGGTTCAGATATTGCATAGTTTTCATCAAGAAGATAAACCGGAAAAGTTTGCAATGATTTTAAACGAAGTTGGAAAGATTCTTCGGGAATAAAAGCGGTTTTGGGTTCAATAAGAGGAATATCAGATTTCAGATTTCGGATTTCGGATTTTGGATTTAGCGAATTAGATAATTGGTGATTAAGCGAATTAGTATTTGGAAATTGAGAATTGAGAATTGGTTTATTTGAACTTGCTGATTGGATATTGGAAACAGGATATTGACCAGGTGATTTTGAAGCTGTGCTTTTCTCTGAGGCATCTTCTACTTTATTCTCTATAGCCTTTTCCGCTGTTTGTGGTGCAAAGGAGTTAGTTTGTTGTTTAGAAAAAAACATTCCAAGCATGAGTAATACACATGCGGCAGCGGCTATGTAAAACATATTTAAAGAAATTATTCTTGCTTTTCCTTTTTTGAGCTTTTGCTTGTCTGGAAATTTTAAAGATAAATCTGCATGTAATTTTGTTTTTGCAAAAAGCGACTCCTCTTTTTTATATATAGGATAGTCGGTAATAAACTTTGCGTACTGTTTTATTTCTTCTGGAGTTAAATCGCCCTCTAAATTGGCAACAGCAAACTCATTAAAATTCTCGGCATTAATAATTATCTTTTTCAAATTTTCTTTTTCCTCAAAAACAATTGCGTCATCATTACTCAAGAAAATAGCTGCAAAAGCATCAAACTCTTTTTGCAATTGTGGATGCTGCTCTAAAAACAAAAGCAAATCAGCCACCTGTTCGGGTGACAGATTTTTCTCGTGATAGTCAAGAAAAAATGCTTCGTAATTATTTTTGTTTATTGTCATTAAACTATTTTGTGATTGTGTTTTTGTACTTGGTGCTTAATACTTTTTGCTAAACAACATTACTCATACTCCCTATATATTCTTTAAGTGCTACTCTCGCTCTGTATATGTAAACTTTTACCTGTGATTCATTAAGCCCTGTAATCTCTCCAATTTCTTCGTAACTATAGCCTTCATAATCTCTTAGCAAAACAACACTTCGCTGTATTTCGGGAAGTTTGTTAACGGCATCTCTTAATATTTCCCTTAAGTCTGAATATTGTTTTGAATGAGAGTGATTGTTGTAATCAGCATCATCCATTGGTTCTGTTTTTTTTGAGCGTCTTATTCTGTCAATCATAGTATGATAAGCGGCTGTAAATAAGTACGACTTCGCTTTTTCAAACTGAACATTCTCATGATTCTTCCAAAATTTTTCAAATGCATCCTGCACTACGTCTTTAGCTTCATCTTTATCCTTGATGTTATGCACGATAAAGCGATACACGCCATCGGCATGTTCATCTACAGTACGGTTATACTCTTCTGCGGTCACTTTTTTAAAGGGTTAGGGCGCTGTTTAAGAATGAGACGCCTCTTAGCAGTACAAAGTTACAGGGTTGTGAAAATATTTTAGAAACGTAAATAAATTGAAATAAACCTTAAGTAAGCATTAATTTCTTGAATCTGCTTTTACGCTAAAAAAACCCACTAACAAATTTAAGCTATATTTATTTTCTAATTTTTGACCACTTTCTTCAGGTGGCAAAATTGAAATGGAGCTTCAGGATATGTTTTGGGGCGATTACTATGGAAGTTTTAAAGATAAATTTGGTGTTCACTGGATGTTTAATTGCACTGAAAAAAATAATTCTTGCTGTGTATTGAGAAAAAAAATTGGACATAATTTAGTTTGAGCATTTTTATATTTAAGATCAAAACTTTCCTCTACACCTTTATTTCGGTTTAAAGTAGTGTTGGTATAGTATTACGCACAAACACTTTTGCTATTTTTACGCGCATAAATGATTAATTCCACTTTTTACCACATTGGGCAATATTGGATTTTTATAAAGTCGTTATTTCAAAAGCCCGAAAAATTTGCTGTTTACATGAGGCAGATTTTAAGAGAGATGGACAACATTGGTGTTGGCTCCATGGGTTTGGTAGCTTTAACTTCGGCATTCATGGGCGCTATTATTACCATTCAAAGTGCCTACAATTTAGTTAATCCATTAGTTCCCTTATATGCAGTAGGTATTGTTGCACGTGATTCTATAATTCTTGAATTTTCTCCAACCATTATTATGTTAGTGCTTGCCGGCAAAGTAGGCAGCAGTATTGCATCAGAAATTGGCACCATGCGCGTTACCGAACAAATAGATGCATTGGAAATTATGGGAATAAATTCTTCGGGTTATTTGGTGCTTCCCAAAATTGTGGCTGCTATAATTATTACACCTGCGGTGGTTTTGTTAAGTATGGGCATAGGCATTGCAGGCGGATGGATTGCCGGTGATTTATCAGGCATTGTTCCCAGCAACGATTATTTAAGAGGATTGCAGGATCAGTTTATTCCGTTTAACATAACCTTTGCCATGATTAAAACTATTGTGTTCGCTTTTATCATTACATCTGTTCCTGCTTATCATGGCTTTTACACAAGTGGTGGTGCCTTAGAAGTTGGTCAGTCGTCAACCAAAGGCGTGGTGTTTAGCTCTGTACTTATCTTAATTTTTGATTATGTGTTAACGCAACTGATTTTAGGATGATAGAAGTTAAAAACATATCAAAAAGTTTTGGCGAAAAAAAAGTGCTTGATAATGTTTCGTGCATTTTTGAGCAAGGGAAAATTAATTTGATAATAGGTGGGAGCGGACAAGGCAAAACTGTTTTAATGAAATGTGCGGTAGGCTTGTTTGAAGTTGACAGCGGACAGGTTTTGTATGATGGAAGAAATTTTTCTGCCATGAATTTTAAAGAGCGCAAACCCATCCGCCAGGAAATAGGCATGCTATTTCAGGGAGGTGCATTGTTTGATTCGCTAACGGTTGAACAAAACGTAACCTTTCCGCTAACCATGTTTACACACATGACAAGGCAGGAAAAAATTGAACGTGCAAACTTTTGCCTGAAGCGTGTAAACCTCGAAAATGCAAACAAACTTTATCCAAGCGAAATAAGTGGTGGTATGAAAAAACGTGTAGCCATTGCACGCGCCATCAGCATGAACCCCAAATACCTTTTTTGCGATGAACCAAACTCAGGCTTAGACCCCAAGACCTCTATTTTAATTGATGAACTGATTACAGAAATTACCGAAGAATATAACATAACCACCATTATGAATACGCACGACATGAATACGGTAATGAGTATTGGCGAAAAAATTATTTTTATTTACAAAGGCAAAAAAATATGGGAGGGAAATAATCACGACATTATGAAAAGTGACGTGAAAGAATTAAATGATTTTGTTTTTGCCAGTAGATGGATGGCAGCGGTTAAAAAACAACACGAGCAACAATAATTATTCTAGATACCTAAATCACCAAAAGCGTTTTGAAGATTTAATGATGTAGCATTTTCCTGAGCTTTTGTTTGCGCTAACAACCTGCACGCTGTATTTATTAATTCAGTGATTTTATTATTTAGTTTATTGCTTCTTCTGATTTATTTTGCCTTTGGACTGATAAGGGAAAATAATATATCAGTATTATTTACGTTCTAATTTCAAAACACATCTATGCTTAAATCCTTCTCGCTTCAGCTTTTTGTTTTAATCTTCTTAAATCTATCAGCGCATACCCAAAAAATTTCCGAGCCCAATTTTCAAAAACTACAATCACAACTAAAAGAAGGAGACATTCTTTTCCAGGAAACGTATGGCGATTTTAGCGAAGCCATAAAGCTTGCTACCAAATCAAACATCAGTCATTGCGGATTGCTGCTTAAAAAAAATAATGAGTGGTATGTATTTGAAGCTTATGAACCTGTGCTTTATACACCACTTAAAAATTGGGTGAGCAGAAGCAATACGCTCATCATAAAACGGTTGGCAGAAAATCAAAAAATAGAAAGCGATGTAGTTTCTAAAATGAACTCCATTGCTAAATCTATGAATGGCAAACACTACGACAGTAAATTTCTATGGACAGATAAAGAACTGTATTGCTCTGAATTAGTCTGGAAAATTTATAAAAGTGCTTGCAACGTGCAGTTGGGCACGCTGCAACGTTTGTCCGATTTTGACCTCACTTCACCTCTCGTCAAAAAGCAAATGCAAATTAATTATGGCAACAACATTCCCATGAACGAAACCATTATTTCGCCCGTAAGCATTTTAAATGATAAAAAATTGGTAACTGTTTACAGTACTAATTAAAATGGCAAATCGTCCTTCACATCCATTGGCATATCTTCAATGGTAGGGGCAGGGTAATTATCCTGATGAGGTTGCTGCGCTGTTTCTGCTTTTCTTTCAATGCGCCAGGCTTCCAAAGAATTAAAATATTTTATTTCTCCCTGTGGACTTTTCCACTCTCTGCCGCGCAGGTTAAACGAAACGGTTATCTCATCGCCCACATTATAGGCATCTAACAAACCACATTTATCTTGTGTTAACTGAAAAGAAATGTGCTGCGGATATTGCGATGAAGCATCTGTAATTACAAATTCTCTTTTTCTGAATTTTTCACTTACCGCCTGCTCATTGCCTTTAACTTTTAAACTGCCTGCAATTTTAAATTCTGATGACATGATTCTCTAAATTTTTTGACGAAGGTAATTATTTATCTTTTTCAGTAGTTAGGGATAACCATATCGCTAATTAATTTGTGCATAAACCGGTGTATAAATTTCCTTGTTTATATGGTAACGCTTCACATCCATTGTGGTTCTAGCTTTCAAAGCATGTGTAACTCTCGTAATCTTTTAAAACCATTGTCCGGCAATGGTTTTGTGCTGTGCAATAATGGTACTTAATTTTTTTTTATTCATATCCAAATAAAAATTTGCAAAATAATTTTCAACGTAATTTTTGTTCAAAAATGCTTTTCATTGTTAATTAAAAACTGTGGGTATCGGTTGTATTTTTATCTTGATTTGTTGGCGTAAACACAAGCACTTTTCTGCAACCTAAGCACTGCTGTCTTCACACAATAATAAAGAATGAAATAAAAAAAATGGGCTTAACGAAGCTCACGGAATTGTATCCTCTGTATTGAACACATTAAATAAAGTATAACAAAACTTAAAACGATTGTAAAGAAATTATGGAAGTATTATTAGAAGAAAACAAAGAACGGTTTGTGCTCCTGCCAATTAAGTATCCTAAAGTATGGGAAATGTATAAAAAGCACGAACAAAGTTTTTGGACTGCTGAAGAAATTGACCTGCACCCCGATCTTGCTGACTGGGACAACAAACTTAATAATGACGAGCGCCACTTTATAAAACACGTGCTTGCATTTTTTGCCGCAAGTGATGGTATTGTAAATGAGAACCTTGCCGTTAACTTTATGAGCGAAGTGCAAATACCAGAAGCACGATGCTTTTATGGTTTCCAGATTATGATGGAAAACATACACTCCGAAACCTACTCCTTATTAATAGACGCATATATAAAAGACCCAGCCGAAAAACGTTACTTATTTAACGCCATTGAAACAGTGCCTTGCGTAAAGAAAAAAGCAGAGTGGGCTCTTAAATGGATCGAGAACGGAACATTTGCTGAGCGCTTGGTGGCATTTGCTGCTGTAGAAGGTATTTTCTTCTCAGGCAGTTTCTGTTCTATTTTCTGGTTAAAGAAACGCGGACTCATGCCGGGCTTAAGTTTCTCTAACGAGTTGATTTCGCGTGACGAAGGTTTGCATTGCGATTTTGCATGCTTATTATATGGTATGCTCGAAAATAAAATGACCAAAGAGCGCGTTACCGAAATTATAAAAGACGCTGTGGCTTGTGAGCACGAATTTGTTACCGATGCCTTACCCGTATCTTTAATTGGTATGAACGCCAAACTGATGCGTGAATATATTGAGTTTGTTGCCGACCGTTTATTACAGCAACTGGGTTGCGAAAAAGTTTATAATGCCACCAACCCTTTTGACTTTATGGAAATGATTTCATTACAGGGTAAAACTAACTTTTTTGAAAAACGTGTTAGCGAATACAAAAAAGCCGGTGTTAACCAAACCAAAGAGGCACAAGCCATTAAGTTTGACGAAGATTTTTAAAATTTACTGAACGAAAAGTTTTAAAATAGCTAATCAGGCCGCAAGCAAACAGGAATAAAACACTTCAACAAAACAACCCAACAACTATGTTTGTAGTTAAAAGAGACGGAAAAAAAGAAACTGTGAAATTTGACAAAATCACAGCTCGTATTCAGAAACTGTGCTATGGTTTAGACCCTCAGCATGTAAACCCTATTCACGTTACACAACGTGTTATCGAAGGTGTTTACGATGGCGTTACCACCAGCGAATTAGATAACCTTGCTGCCGAAACGGCTGCATCGCTTACCGTTCGTCACCCCGATTATGCTTTGCTTGCTTCGCGCATAGCAGTTAGCAATTTGCATAAAAACACCAAGAAGAGTTTTAGCGATACCATGCGCGACCTCTACGAATACATCGATAAAAAAACAGGCAAAAAAGCTTCGCTCATTGCCGAAGACGTATGGCAAATTATTAAAGCCAATGCCGATGTGCTTGATAGCACCATCATCTACGACCGCGATTTCGGTTACGATTTCTTTGGTTTTAAAACCTTAGAAAAGTCATACCTGCTTAAAATTCACAACAAAGTTGTTGAGCGCCCGCAACACATGCTCATGCGTGTGGCTGTTGGTATTCACAAAGAAGATATTGAATCAGCCATTCAAACTTATAATTTAATGAGTGAGCGTTGGTTTACACATGCCACGCCTACCTTGTTTAATGCAGGCACACCCAAGCCGCAATTGTCAAGCTGCTTTTTGTTAACCATGAAAGGCGATAGCATAGAAGGCATTTACGATACCTTAAAACAAACATCACTCATTTCGCAAAGTGCAGGCGGAATTGGCTTAAGCATACACAACATACGTGCAACGGGCTCCTATATACGTGGAACCAACGGAACATCTAATGGCATTGTGCCTATGCTGCGCGTGTTCAACGACACGGCCCGTTATGTTGACCAGGGTGGTGGAAAACGCAAAGGCTCTTTTGCAATTTACTTGGAGCCATGGCATGCCGATATTTTTGAGTTTTTAGATTTAAAGAAAAACCACGGCAAAGAAGAACTACGCGCACGCGATTTATTTTATGCACTGTGGATTTGCGATTTGTTTATGAAACGCGTAGAGGAAGAAGGTGACTGGAGTTTGTTCTGCCCTAACGAAGCGCCCGGCTTGGCTGATTGCTATGGTGCAGAGTTCGAAAACCTTTACACCCGCTACGAAAAAGAAGGCCGCGCACGCAAAACCGTTAAAGCACGCGAGTTGTGGAGCGCCATTCTTGAATCACAAATTGAAACAGGCACACCTTACATGCTTTATAAAGATGCATGTAACGAGAAAAGCAACCAGAAAAATCTGGGCACTATCAAGAGCTCAAACCTGTGCACAGAAATTATTGAATACACTGCGCCCGATGAAGTGGCAGTGTGCAACCTTGCATCTATAGCCTTACCACGCTTTGTACACAACGGCAGTTTCGATCACGATAAACTTTTTGCAATTACTTATGTTGCCACCAAAAATCTTAACAAGATTATTGATGTAAACTATTACCCCGTGCCCGAAGCTCAAAAGAGCAACATGCGCCATCGCCCTATTGGAATTGGTGTTCAGGGACTGGCTGATGCTTTTATTTTATTGCGCTTGCCTTTTGAAAGCGAAGAAGCACGCATGCTCAACCGCGAAATTTTTGAAACAATTTATTACGCTGCACTCACTGCCTCTAAAGATCTGGCAATGGAGCACGGTCCTTACGAAACGTACGAAGGCTCTCCAATATCACAGGGCATTTTCCAGCACGATATGTGGAACGTAAAACCTACCGACCGTTGGGAGTGGGATGTGTTGCGCGATGAAATAAAAAAACATGGCGTGCGCAACTCATTACTGCTTGCACCAATGCCTACAGCAAGCACCTCGCAAATTTTGGGTAACAACGAATGCTTTGAGCCATATACCAGCAACATTTACACAAGACGCGTTTTAAGTGGTGAGTTTATTATCGTAAACAAATATCTCCTGCGCGATTTGGTTAAAATGAACATTTGGAACAACGATTTAAAAAATAAAATAATTGCTGCCAACGGCTCTGTGCAGGATATACCTGAAATACCACAAGAGTTAAAGGACATTTACAAAACCGTGTGGGAAATAAAACAACGTGCCATTATTGACATGGCTGCCGACCGCGGTGCTTTTATTGACCAAAGCCAGAGCCTCAACGTATTTATACAAGATGCCAACTTTGCCAAGCTCAGCAGCATGCACTTCTACGCCTGGAAAAAAGGATTGAAAACCGGCATGTACTACCTGCGCACCAAGAGCGCTACCGATGCCATTAAGTTTACCGTAGAAGGGCACAACAACCACAACCATGCACCCGTTACTGCTACCGCTGCGGCCACCACCACCGTGGGCGCCACCGCACCTGTTGCCATTAACGAAGTTGCCATGGCAGAAATTACATGCAGTTTAGATAATAAAGATGATTGTTTAGCATGCGGCTCATAACAAGAAAAGAGTAAATAGTAAATAATAAATTGTTAAACCCCATGCATGAAAATGTATGGGGTTTTGAGTAAAAATATAAGCAAGTTATGGCTCTGATTAGTATTAATTTTCAATTTGGTGAATTTATTAGTGAGCACCAGAATGATTTTGATCCAACAGTTTTAATTACAATTTCGCTTTTTTTCTTAGGGTATTTTATCAATGAGTGTATTAAACGTGTAGAGATTTTAAGAAAATCAATCGAAACGCAAGAGTATTTATTCGTTTCGCTACAAAGTTTGATTATCGCAATAAGAAAAAAAGCTTTTGAAATTGATAAATTACGTACTCAAGTAAAAGATAAAAAAACAATTTCTTCATATTATTATAACGATACGTTGGGGTTTCACACCGAGAATATTGAATTTTTGAATAGGGAAATTATTTACAGTGCTTTGGTTGCAAACCAAGCAAAGAATTTTAATTTAAATTCTAAGTCATTTGTTGAGATATTTGATAGAATTGAGAAAATTAATAAGGTGATTCTTGAACATCCAATCAAGATGGAAGCCTTCTTCAAAAAATCGGATTTTCTTTCAAATGAAATAGATAAATCTATTGAAGATATACAAGAACTATTTTTTAATTATCTAAGAAAGGAAGCTGAGGAAACTGGAAACCATAACCTTTCAAGTCCACTCCTAATTAAAATAGACGAGATAATTTATACATGGCAGCAAGCACCAAATTTTACGAACTACTACATTAAAGAAGAGATGCTCTTCAAACCACTTCAAAATATTATTAGAGACAAAAAAGTATCAGAGTTTAGATCAGCCCTTAAGAAACCCGTAATGCATGGACTAAATAATTTGATTAATTATAAGAGAAATCGAAATCTCTTTGCGCACGATTTGGCTTTTCAAAAAGAAACTCTGCTTAGAGGATCAGTTAAAATTAAATACCATTTTAATCTTCTTTACAAGCAAAAATCTAAGAAGGTTTTATGGATATTCCCCATGCTCACCAAACTCAAGCGAAGCCTTGAAACAGAGATATAATTTCCCTATCTCATCCGGGTCTGAAGCGAAATCCTGCATAGCTTATGATAACATAAAACAATTCCTTTTTTCCTTTCTCAAATAGAATGAAATATATTTGTTCAAAAAGTAAGAGAATTGGCACATAGGGGTTTTTAAAAAAGGATGAATAAAGAATAACATGGCAACTGGAACTATAAAGCAAGCTAAATTTATTTTAGACTTGGTTGACCAATATGGCTATAGAGATTCACCATTTAAAGATTATTTTTTAAAGAGAATTAATTTTGACTATTTAGATGTTATTCGAGCATCAGAACTAATAGACTGGTTGTTAAAGCTAAATAAACAAAAAAAATTTCCTAAACGAAGGTATTTTGATCATCAAAAAACACCTATTGTACAAGAACTAGCGCAATATGTTTTTTGTCCTGTCAGCTATTCGATAAAAAAAACATTTATTCTGGAAAACACCGAAGATGAGATGCCTATTGACGATGTAGAACCCCGCGAAAGCTATTTACTAAAGCGGATTAAATCTCTTAAAACTCCGATTGAAAATGTTCTAAAAAATCCCCAAATTAATGACAAGGTAAAAATGTATTATAAGAAAATCATAGAAAATCAATTTCATGATTTTAAGCCATTTATTGAGTCGAAGTTAATTTTTGATGGGTACGCTTTTCCAAAGGAATATATCTTATATAATTCTGAATATAATATTAAAGGAAGACCACATTTGGTTTTCGAAGATAGTTCTGGAGTAAGAACGGCTGTGATTGAAAAAGTAAGTTACAAAAAAACAATTCCTGATATCGTATGGCTCAATAATAGGATTCAAGCTCTGTCATATGTTTATCTCTTTGGTAAACTAAATTGTTCCAAAGCAAGTATTTTTTATTGGGGTTGGGAAAATGAAGGTGTGTGGGACACTGACAGAAAGTATAGAGTTTATCATTTAGATAAAACTGATTTTCATAGGGAGTTATTTCGTAATTACCTTAATGACTTTTTGAAATTTATCAAAGAGAGTAAAATGACTTTTAATTCAAGTACTATAAACCCAGAAAAGTGTTATAAATGTAGTTGCAGAACGCTTTGTGATCATAAATCTGGTCTATCTAGGGGTTTAACACTCCCATACATATCTTAATTCCTCTAATTACACTGTCAAGTCGCAGCCCCACTCGTCCGCGTCTGACGTGTAAGCCAGTGTGCCGAGACGCGGATGTAATATCACCTGTAAGGTCGCAGCCAAGCTATGTGCGCTTGCGCCCCTGACAGGTGAAGCCAAAAATCTTTCTTTGTCTTTTTCCACGCTGTGGTAAAAACCTAACCTCATTACACACCCCCTACCCCCTCTCGCTTTCACACCATCCACCCACAGAGGGGAGTTGGGTCTTCGATTTAGCTTTTCACCTTAGCCAATCATCTTTTGTAAACATATTATGCAGCCATGCATGATATACGCACCACTCCCCTCTGTGTGCAAGCCTGCGCGCAAGTGAGAGGGGGCAGGGGGTGTGTCAAATCACATACATGAGAGTAATGGCTTCGATTTAAATTTTCACTTTAACCAATTACCCCTGTAAATATATCATGCAGTCTGTGATGATATGCGCACCACTCCCCTCTGTGTGCAAGCCTGCGCGTAAGCGAGAGGGGGCAGGGGGTGTGTCAAAAAAGTTAAATTTGAAATGCCAAACATCATCATGCCCCGCAAAATTATTCCTTATGACAAGCACTTAAAAGAACGCGCACGTGAATTGCGCAACAACAGCACACAGGCTGAAATTATTTTATGGATGCACCTCAAAGGAAAAAAAATTAACGGCTACGATTTTCACAGGCAGAAACCACTCCTACATTTTATAGTTGATTTTTTCTGCAACGAACTTAATCTTGCAATAGAAATAGATGGTGTAAGTCATGATGGAAATGAAAAGAAAGATGAGTGGCGTCAAAATAAATTAGAAGCATTTGGAATTACATTTTTAAGATTTACCAATTTGGAAGTGCATCAGCAAACTGAAGAAGTAATGCGTAAGATTGAAAGTGTTATAAAAGATTTAGAAAAAAGAATAAAGAGTTAACACACCCCCTGCCCCCTCTCGCCCCCACACCACCTACCCACAGAGGGAAATAGCGGCTTCGGTTTTAACTTTTACCTTTAACATATTAGCTTCCGTAAACATACCAAGCACACTGAAATAATATACGCACCACTCCCTGTGTGCAAGCATGCGCATAAGCGAGAGGGGATAGGGGGCGTGTTAAAAGAAACTCATATGTACCCACCACCTGATACCCATCTCTGCATTAATCGCGAGAACACTACTCTCTCAGCGAAAAAAACATTCTTGAAAATACCCGGCCTTCCATTTAATTCATATCTTCAACCAATGGAAAAAAGTAATGGATCATTATCAAAAGGAGAATTTAATTTAAACGGAGTTTTGTTTTATTACGAGCTTAAACTGACCAGGGCCGATGATGTTTTATCAAACACTAACCACAATCTTTTTTTTAATGACAAAAACGGGCACGTATATTTAGGGTATATAAAAAAGGCCGCTTGCAACACGAATGATATTGAAGAAAAAATAAAAAAGATCAGTCGCCAGCGCAAGTGGTTTGTTTAAATGTTTTTTTGGTAAAAACTTTCGGGTATAAAAAAAAGGGTACAGCTTAATGCTGCACCCTTTTTAAAGATTATAAATGTTATTGCTCAGCTAATCTAACATTAACTGCATTTATGCCTCTTTTACCTTCCTGTACTTCAAACATTACTTTATCGTTTTCATACACGTTTTGTGTTAATCCTGAAACATGAACAAAGATATCTTGTCCGTTTTCTGCTTTAATAAATCCAAATCCTTTTGATTCATTAAAAAATTTTACTGTACCGTTTTGCATTGTGTTTAATTGTTGTTATAAATTGTTTGTGATAATTATTTTTTATTGGAATGGATGAGATTTTACAACCTCAATATTTTTCTTAATCAGCTTATTAATGTCTTTAAGATAAGTCAATTCATCCTCTGTACAAAAAGAGAGTGCAGTACCGTTTTCACCTGCCCTGCCGGTTCTCCCAATTCTATGAACATAAGTTTCGGCCTGTTCGGGTATTTCAAAATTAATTACATGAGTTAGCTTATCTACATCTATTCCGCGCGATGCAATATCTGTTGCAACCAAAATGTTAATCTTCCGGTTCTTAAAACTGTCTAATGCGCGTTCGCGTGCACCTTGAGATTTATCGCCATGTATTGCCTCTGAACGTATGCCGTTTTTATTCAGTTCTTTTACAATCCTGTCGGCACCGCGCTTGGTTCGTGTAAATACCAAAGCATGATCAATACGGTTGGTTTTTAAAACGTGCCTTAATAAAAGGCGTTTGTTTTCTTTCTTAACATGATAAACGGTTTGCTTTACCGTTTCGGCAGGCGTAGATACAGGGGTAACACTTACCTTAACCGGGTTATGAAGTAAAGTGTTGGCTAATTGCATAATATCAGGAGCAACTGTAGCACTAAAAAACAAAGTCTGTTTTTTCTGCGGAAGTTTTGCAATTACTTTTTTAATGTCATTAATAAAGCCCATGTCTAACATGCGATCTGCTTCGTCCAATACAAAAAATTCGATATGGCTTAAATTAATAAAACCCTGCTGCATTAAATCGAGCAAGCGGCCTGGAGTGGCAATAAGTATATCCACCCCTTTTTGCAATGCATTGGTTTGGTTAATTTGAGATACTCCGCCAAAAATGCAAATATGTTTTAAGCCCAGGTTATTGCCGTAGTCGCTAAAACTCTGATTAATCTGCAATGCAAGTTCGCGCGTTGGGGCAAGTACAAGAGCCTTGATTTGTTTGCCGGATTTATAATTTTTCTGATGCATCAGTTGCAACACCGGTAATGCAAAAGCTGCTGTTTTTCCTGTCCCCGTCTGGGCACAGCCAAAAATATCTTTTCCTTCTAAAATTGGAGAAATAGACTGTTGTTGAATGGGCGTAGGTATTTCGTACCCCAACTTATTTAACGCCTCCAATAGTGGGGCAATAAGATTTAAATTTGAAAATGTCATTAAATTTTTTGGAAATTGTTTTTAGTGTTTGGGCTTAAATTTTTGCAGCCCTTAACTTTTTGTGAAATGAAAAATGTAAACTAAAGTGTTGTCTGAAAATGAGTTTACAAAGAATTAATAGTATTACGTATATATTGTAATATTGGTTGCAAATATAAAACAATATTTGATAAAATAGCCCATACCCGTTCAGTGACGCATTAGCCCTTAATTGCAACCAACCCTCGCGCGTATGCGCCACCATAGGTGCTAACGTGCCGCTCTATACCTTTTTATTCCTGTAGTCTGCAACTAAATAAAACAATTTTTTTCTCCGCAAAAAAAAATCAAAGTTCAATCTAAGGTTCTCTTTTTATTAATCTAAGCTCATTCCCCTTCAATCTAGTTGCCACTTTATTATTTTTAAGCTTATCTTTTTTCAATCCAAACAACTTAAATAAATGGCTAACGCAAAAATTTTTCTGCCTGCCTTACAGTTTTAATGTCGGTTGGGTTCAAACTTTAAACATCAAATTTCTTCCAACCTCAACAACTCTTTTTTCTGCTGCTTTAAATTAATTAGCTGATAAACCACTATTGCTGCCAGCATCATTACAGCAAAAAAAAGAAAACAATACTCCCAACTAAGATTCTCGCGAAGTGGACCCACCAGTTTAGCACCAAGCACACGCCCCAGGTTGCCAATAGTCATAAACAAAGTAAACTGGCTTGCCGATATTTTTTTCCAGCAACACTGCATGGCAATGGCAAAAATTCCGATGCAGCTAAACACATACAGCAGTTTATATAAAACCATAAATGTCATCACAAACCACTTCTCAACCCAATACTGCTGCAACAAAACAAAGGATATAGCCAAAGCAATAAACAGTATGCAGTACCAGGTCATTACCTTTCTCTTATTAAACTTATCAATAAAAATTCCGCCTATGAGCATACCACCCAATCCACCAATCAAACTTGCTGTTGCAAAAAAGTTAGAGTACTCCTGGTTAGTCCAGTCAAGCGAGGTAACGGTAAACACAGGCAGCAATGTTGCAATAAAATTAAACCCTACCTGCGATGCAAATGCAACCAGTGCCACCAGCAAGCTGTTGCGCAAGCTAAAAACCTTAAACAACGATTTAAAAATCATTGCCCATGTTTCTAATTTCATTTTTTCTGTTTCGGGCGATGCCGCTCCTGCTGTCCATGGTAATAATTTTTCACCGGCTCTTTCTCTTAATAACAAAGGCGCCAGCATAATTAAACCTACACATACCGATAGCGATATTACCGAGGCAGAAAAGCCGTACTCATTAAGCAACCAGCTACCCAATGCCAGCGATGCCGAAGTGCCAACAATTTTAGAACCCCACATAAAACCATTGGCACGCGCCTGTTCATTTGCAGGAACAATGTCAACGGCCATGCCATCCGTAGCCACATCCTGAAACGATCCAAAAAAACTAACAAAAAAACCCGATATCATAAACAGGTTTAAGTTGTTGAGCGGATCAGGAACAAAAGCCATTGCAACAAAACTTACCATAAGCCCCAGTTGCCCAAACAAAACCCATGGTCGCTTTCTTCCCATAGGTAAATAAGTGAACCTGTCCATCATAGGCGCCACTATAATTTTAAAACTCCATGGTAAGCCTGCTACTGCAGCAAATGAACCTATCTCACCGGCTGTTTTTCCGCTGGCAGCCATCCATGCCGGAATACCAAACAACAACATGCCTTCGGGTATTCCTTGAGCAAGGTATAGTGCAATAAAATTTAAATATCTTAAAAAAGTGTTTTCAGAAAGTGATGGTACACCGGTTGGTTTATCAGAAAACGCTGTTACTGTTTCGGGCATAAAATGTTTTAGCATTACAAAGAAAACAAATTTGCGATGCGTATGCCATTATTAATAAACCTTGCTACCTTATTTTTCTTAGTACCTGTTTTGTCTCTCATTGTCTTTTGCGCTTATAAATTGTAAGTCTTAATATAAACTGACATAACTATAATGAACAAATCAGCACAATCATTTCAAAAAACAAAAAGGCTGCAAGTGAAGTTCTTATACCCACCTTGCAACCTTTTTGTTTTAGTAAAACAACCCTATAAGCATTGCAGCATTAAAGCAATACTTTAATTATTTCTGCACTACTACTTTTTTATTTACTGATCCACACTTTACAAAATAAACTCCCGATGCATAACCAGCAGTGCTTATTCGTGTAACCGTTTCAGGATTTTCAATTGACAATAAAATTTGCCCTACTGAATTAAAAATATAAAGCGGCTGATCTGTATTACCGTTGAGCGTTATTGTTACATTGTCTTTTGCAGGATTAGGATAAACGCTAACCGCAAGTGGTGTAACCGCAACATCATTTACAGAAACCAAATCGTTATTATAATTATGAGTGGCTTGTTGTATAATAAAGCTACCTGTTCCGTTTGGTCTGCGGGCATAAGCCAAATCAGTTGTTTGTGCACCCCAACTTACCGAATCAATTAAGGCAAGCGCGCCATCTAAAAACATTAGTTGCTCTCCACTGCCCGATAATTTAAAGTTGGCATGATACGCTCCCTGCGAACTGTCCTCATCAGCCCAAATAATTAAATAATCGTTTGGTTGAATGATTGTACCAGCAGGCATCTGAAATTTATCAAGATTAACCACATTATCTGTTAAATAAAACCCGCTAATGTCAACCGGATTTGCTGTTGTGTTGTACAATTCAATCCAATCGTCAAACTCGCCAGCATTATCGGCAACAACAGTTGCATTGCTTGCCATAACTTCGTTTATAACTACACCACTTGCTGTTGAGCTGTTGGGTGCAACTACATAAATATATACATCATGTTCAGCACCAAGCGGATCGTAAGAAACTGTTTTTGCTGTGTTGCTTGCAGCAGCCTCAACATACCAGCGTACCCATGTGCCGCCCGCTTGTGCAGGAATAATTGCTCCATACACACCATCGGCAGCAGCACCATCGTCATGCGCGCCATCATCAAACATTTGCAACTTGGTAAAATTTCCGACTAACTGTGTAGAGTAATAAACATTTAATTCAAATATGCCTGATGAGTGTGTTGCTGATGAACGCACCGTAACTGTTTGTGTTGAGTTGGGTGCTGTCCACGCATTGCCCGATGTATAATAGGCTGTGTTGCTTATAACGGGTGATGGAACTGCAACCTGTGTGTTTGCATTTAAAGAATTTTTGCGGGCTGTAATAAAATTCTTTAACACATTTAGCTCGCTGTTAAACTGCGCGTAAGTGTAAAGTTTTTTAGGATCGTTCTGCACCATTGTATCAATTAAAGCTTTGTAAGTATTCAGTAATCCATTTGCCGAGGAAGTATCATAAACTTCGGAAATCATTGTGCGCAAATGAGCTAAGTAACGTTGGCGCCACTCCGGTACTGCAAACAGTTTATTCATTAACGGATAGTTTACATTGGTTTCGTTATAAAAAGCGCTCCATGTTTGATGGGCGGGATCCATAACGCTGTTACCATCGTATTCGTGCGGAGTTATTCTTCCTGTTTCTAATTCGTGATAAACATAATAATCCATTTTGCCTTTGTAGATGTAGCTGTCATCATCAGCAAACAAAACTTCAGCAGCTAAATGCCATAAAGTTTTATCAATATCCATTACAGCAGGTAGTGCAGTAGGCAATGTGGCAAGAGGGGTGTTGTTTAAAATATTAGTAGTATTAATTAAATCATTCCATGGAGTGGCGCTATTGGTACTTTTTAACGTGTAGTAAGATTGGTATGGTGTAGCTGTTGCGCCTAAATAATTTAATGCTGCTGTACCATCGCCCCATCCGCCACCGGGTCCACCCGGGCTTCCGGGAGGTCTATCGGCACGCCAGTGTGTACCATCGTTACTTAAATACCATTCTTCCAAAAAGTCTTTATTCAATTGCTGAACGTTGGGATAAACACCCCAATTAGCTCCATTGATATATAATTTTACAAATGCCGATTTAGCTGCCGGTATGTATTTTTTAATTTTGTTTTGAAAAAATACTTCGCGCAAAAATGATTCGTCCTGAAAGCAGTTATTAAGGTTTAATGTTTGGTAGCCTTCTAATTTTTGATTAGGGTCAACATAATCAACAGTAATATTAAAAGATTTTTTTTGCGAGCTCTGCGTTTGCTGATAAGATGTTTGTCCTTTAAAACGCACGCCTACACTATCATAAGTTACCCCGTCAACAACCATTGTTGCAGGTATATCTGTTTGGCTTGCATAGTTATTTTGCATCAGTGTCCAGTAATTTGTTTGCGGAAAAGTGAGGTAAATACTTTTCACTAACGATTGGTCGTACAAGCCTGTGTTAGCCTGGTCGCCAATTATTAATCTTTTTCCATCGGGGGTAATGCGCCACTCGGCAGGTAAGCTCTGGGAGAGTGCAACACCTACTTGTAAAGTAAGCGCAAGCGCAGAGAGTTTAATTTTTGTCATAATAAAATTTTTAATGTTAGTCTGATATAGACTTAAACAGGTAATAATGGTTTAACGTTAACTTAATATTAAAATAAAAGAGTGGCGAAATTAAAATTATACCGATTCGGAGGTGTTTATTTTAGCTATGCTTGTTAACAAAAATGCTGTGGCGCAAATGTTCTGTTCAGGGACTTAATTTTTTTCTTACATATAAGTTAAGCGGCTCTTCAACGCACTTATATAAAATAATGCTCAGAAAGGTGATAAATACCAAAAGCAGAATAATATTTTCGGCAACGTTGGTTATAAAAAGCTTGTGAAATACTCCTAAATGGATAAGGTAAAAAGTGTAAGAACTTTTGCCAAGCAGTTGCATAATGTTACCGGAAAATAAACGGGAGACAAACGTGTTTTCATAAATAAGCCCAGTTAAAAGCAAGGCCACCGGCAATGGAGATAAAAAATTGTGAATGATGATCCACATTGTTTCAAAAGCTAAACCCGATTCATTTTTTGCAACAAGAGATAAAGCGAAAATTACAATCATCAATCCTAAAATGCCTGAATAAGTAACCACTGCATTTTTTTTTTGCTCCAGCTTTTTCTCTTTCAAATAAAGTGCAAGCCAAACACCAGTAAAAAATTCTACACATCTTCCAAAAAAAGTAAACACCATCATAAAACCGAAGTCGCCAAAAAAGCCATAAAGGCTAAGTGGCTTAAAAATAAAAACCACCACAAAGCCAATTGCAAGAGCACATGTACATAGCCAAATTATGTTGATGCCTTTTCTCAATAACATAAAAATAAGTGGAGCAAGAAAATAAAAACACTCTTCGGTAGTAATAGACCAACCTTGTCCAATGCCGGTAAAAACAAAATCGTTAAAGAATCCTTTTAAGAAAGTAATGTTGATGAGAAAAATTTTTATGCTTTCATTTTTATATAACACATTGAGTAGCGTAATAAGAAAAAACATAGGGTAAATACGTGCAAAGCGGTTTACAAAATATGTTCTAAACCAACGCTTGTTATAAGAAGCGGCATCATAATAACGGCTGCAAATCAAATAACCACTCAACACAAAAAAGATAGGAACACCCACCTGAAACTGTGCAACAAATTCTTTTACCGGTTGTGGCAATCCTGCAATAGGGAAATGACTGAAAAAAACCATTAGTGCTGCAACAAAGCGCAAGCCGGTAAGGGGTTTGTAATAAGTTTGATTGATTAACTGCATAAAGCAGTTCAAACATAAAAATTACTGCACAACAAAAATAAAAGTAATAGTTCCTCTTTGCTCCTCAATGCCATCCGGACTGGCATTAAACTTTGCTTTAAGTGCAGCTTCTTTTGCTTTTTTGTAAAGGTTAGATGATGTAGTAGTGCTGCCTCGCGCACCTGGTGCTGCATCAATTACGTTACCGTACTTGTCTACTTTAATATCAACAATAACTTTACCTGTTTCCTGTGAGTTATCGTAAATACGTGGTGGAGTAAAAATTTTTCTTCCGCCTAGGTTGTAAGAAAATCCAGGTCCGCTACCGGAGCCTGTTCCCGGTCCAATACCATCACCCTGTCCACCTCCGCTACCACTGCCACCTTGCCCATTTCCTTTGCCGGGATATAATGAGTTAGGGTCGCCATCTTTTGTGCCCTGATCTCCCTTACCTGTTGTTGCAGTACCTTGCGAACCCGATTTGTTAGAGCCTTTGTATAATGCAGCAGTATTAACTTGCGGCTGCGGAGGCTGTGGTTTTACATCGGGTTTTTTAACAACTACTGGCTGCGTAACGGGTGGTTGTTTCTTTTCCTCTTTTTTTATTTCTTTTTTCTTGTTTTCTAATGCAACACTTTCATCATCTTCCTGCGTTAAGTATGCATCATCTTTTACCTGTTGCACTGGTTGTGGTGTAGGTTGCACGGGAGGTGTTTCACTAATTTCTTCGGCAGTTGGTATTTCGTTTCCGCTTGCTAACTCCACATAACCAAGGTTGCTGCTCTCGCCACCACCACCGCCAAACGGAGGTATTTTTGTGTATAGCACAGCAAAAAATAAAATAAGCAATATCACCCCATGTATAAAGAGTGAGAGCATTATAGAATTTCTGCGGATAGCTGCGTCCATTTTATTTTGATGTAGTAGTGGCAAGTACCATTTTAATTTTATTGCGGCTTCCAATATCTAATATATCGACCAAACTTTGTACATTAATGCTCTTGTCAACTTTTAAAATGGCTGTAGGGTCTTCCTGCCCTGCCAATGCCAATTTTATTTCATTCTCCAATTGTTCTTTGGCAACAACGGTGCTGTTAACAGCATATTGCAAATCGCCACTTATGCTGATGGTAACCGGATGTTTTATAGCAGGCTTACTACTTTTTGCATTTGGGACTAATAGCTTTAAAACATTGGGTGTTGCCATAGTAGAAGTAATGAGGAAAAACAACAACAAAAAAAACATGATGTCATTTAAAGAGCCTACAAACACTTCGCTCTGTAATTTATTTCTTCTCCTTAGATTCATTGTTACTAGTTAGATGTTTTAATTTACTTTTTCCACAAAGAGGGATTACTTTTTGGCAGGTTCTTCCAGCAAATCAATAAACTCTACAGCGTTAATCTCCATTTTGTTTACCACGCGGTCTATCAAGTGTATGATATAATGGTACATGATGTAAGCAAAAATACCGATCAATAATCCGGCTGCGCTGGTAATCATTTTTACATACAAACCGCCTGATATTGTATCTATCTGCAAACTATTTTCAAGCGAAATCTGATAGAATATTTTTATTACACCAAAGATAGTCCCCAGGAAGCCGAACATGGGAGCAATACCTGCAATTGTTCCCAGGAAACTAATGTTGCGTTCCATTTTATAAATTTCAAGTTTGCCCTGATTTTCTATGGACGATTCAATTTCTCTGATGGGTTTTCCTAAGCGGCTCAATCCTTTATCAATCATTCGTGCCACGGGTGTATCGGTATTTTTGCAGAGCGATTTGGCAGCATCAATGTTTCCGTGATGCACAAAATCTTTTATCTGGTTGATAAAGTTGTTGTCAATCTTTGAAAATCGTTTTACAGTAAAAAATCTTTCAAAGAAAATGTAAATGGCTGCAATAGAAAGTAAGCCAAGCGGAATCATAATAGGTCCGCCCTTAATAACAAGTTCTAATAATGAAATAGACTGCTCTGTTTTAACAGGTGCTGATGTTAAAGCTGCTGCTGCAGTATCGGCAATGGCTGTGGTGGTGGTAGTAATCTGAAGTAATAATCCCATACGTAATGTTCAATTTTGCGAGAAGTAAAAGTAGAGTCATGCCTTATGCCGATTTTTTGAGGTGGTTATCATTTTACACACGCTAGTGTTGATAAGGTAACGGAAGTTTATTTTGAATATTGTTTGGGAATCTTTGGTTCTACATATCCTTCACTAATATTTTTACCTTCGTGCGCAAATTTTTTTTATGCAGGATGTAAAAATTCACGACAAGGTTTTTACCGTTATGATTGAAGCCAAACAAATCAATGAACGGATTAAAACACTTGCCGATAGTATTAACGTTGAATACAAGGACAAGAAACCGCTTTTCCTTGGTGTGTTAAACGGTGCGTTTTTATTTGCTGCCGATTTGTTTAAAGAAATAAATATTGAGTGCGAAATATCTTTCGTAAAAGTTTCTTCTTATTCAGGCACTGAATCATCAGGTGCCTTAAAAAATTTAATCGGGATTAGTCATTCTATAAAAGACAGGCACGTAATTGTTTTGGAAGATATTGTTGATACCGGTGACACTGCCCGTTATATTATTGAAGAATTAAAAAGACACGAAACAGCTTCTATAAAATTTGCCACCCTGTTGTTTAAACCCAAAGCACTAAAGCATAATTTTAAACCCGATTATTCCTGCTTTGAAATTGACCCGGCATTTGTTGTTGGCTTTGGTTTGGATTACGATGGTCTTGGCAGAAATTTAAATGACATTTATGTTTTGAAATAGGCAGTAGTTTTTAATTCGGAACAATTCATAATTCATAACTCATCTTTCTTTTAAATGTTAAACATCGTACTCTTTGGTCCACCGGGTGCAGGCAAAGGCACACAGTCAGAAAAATTAATTGATAAGTATAAGCTTGTGCATTTAAGTACCGGTGATATTTTCAGGTATAACATTAAAAATGCAACTGAACTTGGCACACTTGCTAAAAGCTATATGGATAAAGGACAATTGGTGCCTGATGAGGTTACCATAAAAATGCTGGAAGCAGAAGTAAACAAGCATGCCAACGCCAAAGGATTTATTTTTGATGGATTCCCCCGCACGCACAATCAAGCAGAAGCATTAGAAAAATTTCTTGCATCAAAAAATACTTCTATCACTTTAATGCTTGCATTGGAAGTGGAAGAACAAGAATTAAAAAAACGTTTGCTGCTGAGAGGTAAAGATTCAGGCAGGGCTGATGATAAAGACCCTGAAGTAATTCAAAAAAGAATTAATGTTTACAATGCTGAAACAGCACCTGTAAAAAGTTTTTACGAATCGCAAAAAAAATATGTGGGCGTAAATGGCATTGGAAGCATTGATGATATTTTTAAAAGTTTGTGTAACGCAATTGATACATTTTAATTTTAGTCGTTCCAATACAAACCAGTCAGTTGATCATGCCCGCATACTATCCGACTACCTGACAGGTATGTTTGATTTGGTTTACTTTTATAATTCATAACTCATCATTCATAATTTCTTTGGACTCCAACTTTATAGATTACGTAAAAATTTCTTGCAAAAGCGGTAAGGGCGGTGCAGGCTCCGTGCATTTTCATAGAGATAAACTCACTGCCAAGGGTGGACCCGATGGTGGTAATGGTGGCAAGGGAGGAAGCATCATTGTGCGCGGCAATAAACAGTTATGGACATTGCTGCATTTAAAATACCGCAAACACGTAATTGCTGAAGATGGACAGGGCGGAAGTTTTGCATTACGAACCGGTGCCGATGGCAAAGATGAAATATTAGAAGTACCGCTTGGTACCGTTGCACGTGATTTTGAGTCAAACGAAATTTTATTTGAGATTGAAAATGATGGCGAGGAAAAAATTTTATTGAATGGAGGCAGAGGCGGAATGGGCAATGCACATTTTAAAACATCAACATTACAAACACCGCGTTTTGCACAACCAGGAGAAGATGGTTTTGAAGAATGGAAAGTGCTGGAGTTAAAATTAATGGCTGATGTCGGTTTGGTTGGTTTTCCAAATGCCGGTAAGTCAACTTTATTATCTGTAGTTTCTGCAGCAAAACCTGAAATTGCCGATTATCCTTTTACTACACTAGTGCCTAATTTAGGAATGGTTAAGTATCGCAACAACCGCTCTTTTGTAATGGCTGATATACCCGGAATAATTGAAGGAGCGCATATGGGGAAAGGATTGGGCTTACGTTTTTTGCGACACATAGAACGTAACTCTATTTTACTCTTTATGATTCCTGCCGATAGCAACGACATAAAAAAAGAGTATAAAATTTTATTGAATGAGCTCAAACAACATAACCCGGAGTTAGTTGATAAAAAAAGAATTCTAGCTATTACAAAAAGTGATATGTTGGATGATGAATTGCTGCGCGAAATGAAAAAGACGGTTCCAAAAGATAAAAATGCAGATGGCAGCAAGGTTGATGTATTATTTATTTCATCGGTGGCGCAAAAAGGAATTGATGAGCTAAAGGATAAGTTGTGGGATTTGATGAATACTTAATTTTATTTAGGTAATCTGATGTTTGAAAAAATTGAGGAGTTTGATGTAATGTTGTTTCTGTTTTTAAACAGTCACCACAATCCTTTTTTTGATTCTTTCTTTTACTTTATCACAAATCGCTTTGCATTAATTCCATTTTATCTTATTCTTTTATTCCTTGTTGTAAAAACTTTTAAAACCAACACCTGGAAAATATTACTTGCTGCTGCACTGCTCATTTTATGCAGCGACCAGCTATCCGTTTTACTTAAAAATACTTTTGAGCGCTACCGTCCTTGCCATAATTCAGAAATACAATCACTCATTCATTTGGTAAACAATAAATGTGGCGGGCTGTATGGTTTCGTATCCTCACACGCAACAAACAGCATGGCTATTTCTGTTTTTCTTTTTTTGCTTTTAAAAAATAAATATTCAAAAATTGGTTATTTACTTTTTGCCTATACACTTTTGGTTTCTTATTCAAGAATTTATTTAGGCTTGCATTACCCGCTCGATATGATGGGCGGATGGGTAATAGGATTTATTTTAGGAATTAGCTTTGCATTTTTAATAAAAAGTAAAATTAATTTATTGGAGTCGAATGTCTAAGCTGGAGGGTTTTAACAGAAATATTTCAACCTCTCTTTGCCTTCTGCTCCCTCAACATTTCCGGAAACCCTTGCTTTTTAAAAAATGCATTAATGCTTTGTGCAATACGTTTGGCTTTTGTTTCATCTGTCTTTGCCGATTCAACCCACTTGCTGAAATAATTCTGATGAGAGCGAGTAAGTGTTTTAAAAAAGTTTAATGCATCAGGTTCTTCGGTTATGCAATCCATAAATTCTCCATTCAGTTGATATTCCGATTTGTCAAACTCAATTCTTACGTTAAGCATGGCACCATGTCTTTTACCCAATGCTTTGCGCATGTCCTTATCAATGGTTAAAATAAATTCTCCTTTACCCATTGGCAAAAGACTTTTTCCACAAAAAGAATAACTATCTAATTTGCCTTTAGTACGAAATCCTTTTTTATCATCAGGCTTTAGTTTGTGCGCAACATCAGCAGGAATAACAATATAAGTCCAGCCGGTTTTTTCGCCTTGTTTATCAAACTTTAAAATAGTGGTGGTGAATGTTACCATTCATGCAAGGATATAAAAAAAGCCGGCATAGTTTGCCGGCTTTAAGGTTTGAAATTGATAAATACTTTTATTCTACGTGTCCTGTTTTAAAGAAAAGCTCAACCGTTTTTCCGTTGTCAGAAAATATAATCTGGTCGGCAAGGTGTTTCATTAAAAATACGCCTCTTCCTGTAGGCTTCTCAATATTTTCTGGTGCAGTAGGGTCGGGGAGGTTGTAATAATCAAAACCACTGCCTTGGTCAGAAATAGTAAATGACATGGTTTCTTCTTCCATTTCATAAGTAACCTTTACCTTTTTATTGGGGTCGTATTTATTGCCATGTTGTATGGCATTGTTTACAGCTTCGGTAACGGCTACCAGTATATTTCCAAAAGCATCTTCATGTATGTCATGTTCCGAGCGCATGTCATCAATCAGTTTTTCAATAATGTTTATGCTTTCGGGGCGAGAGCTGATTTCTATTGTCTGTGCGGCTTTCTTTAACATCATAGTGCAGTGGTTTTTTGCGATTCTAAAAATAATTTATTTTTTCTTTTACCAAACAGAAACTCCCAAATGTTTTTTTCCCGACTTATTAACTTACTTGCTAAGATTCTGAAAGTAAGAGTTAACAAGGTTTTTATAGTACGGATTTAAGCTAGGAGGTACCGTTTTTAATAGTTCTGTTTCTTTTTCTTTTAACCTCTTGTACTCCTCAAAAGCCTGAGGGTTACGCAAAAATTGCTCTTTTGCTTGCTCCGCCTTACGTTGTTCATCCTGCTCTCTTTCGCGCTGGGCATTCTCCGCTTCAAGCAGGCGGGTAACTATTTCCTGCTGGCGTTTAAGGGTTTCTTCTGTTATCTTTTTGTTGACAATATCACGTTCATTTTGTTCCATCTTTTCAGCTACCTGCCCGAGGTTGCCCATAGAGTTTTTGCCGTCTTTATTTTCCTGCTGGTTAAGCTGATTTAGCTCATTTCTGATGGCTTCCTGTTGTGCAGCCATACGCGCCAGTTCTTCGCTCATGCCCTTTTGAGATTGCCCGCTTTTCTTACCATTTTCCATTTTTCCTTTCATATCCTTCAACTGCTGCGAAAGCTGTTGCTGCATCATTTTTAGCTTTTGTGCATTAGGACCAGGTTTTCCTTTGCCAGGTTTTTTGCATTGCCCGCCCTGCTTTTGTTGCTGACTTTGCTGTTGTTGCTGTTGCATTTGCTCAAGCGATTCATTTAAAAGCAAAGCAAGGTTATTGGCAGAGGTCATTACAAACTGCTGAGAGCTGCGTGCTTGTGGCACCATCCTGTCCTCCATCTGGTCAATAGATTTAGCAATGTTGTCGTCAATTTTTCCAACTTCTGTATTTACTAAGTTTTGTATTTGCATTACCCGCTTACTTAAAGCGAATAAAGAATCTTCAATAATTTTTACATCATCCTTGAGCTTGCGCTGGCGTTGCCCAAGCTTTACATATTCCGGATTCATTATGTCAACTTTCTTTAGTTCAGCCATCAAAGATTCCTGGTCAAAAGAAAAGCGAATAAGGTTTTCTAACAAATAGCGCAACGACTGCATGTCTTCTTCCTGTTGCTCTTCTTCCTGTTGAGCCATCTGCTGCTGCATTTTCTGGCTCATTTGCTGCATTTTTTGCGCTGCATTTTTTTGCGACTGGCTTGCTTTACTCTTTTTATTATCACCTAACTGTTGCTCGCTGTTTTGCATCTCCTGCTCAACCTGTTGCTCTTCCTGTTTGGTATCTGCAAGCTCTTGTGGAAATTCTAATTGTTCATTCTTCTTTTGCAATTCTTGCAAATCTTTTTTTATCTCATCAAACTTATTGCCCAGTTCCTTTTGCTCTTTCTGCAATTGTTCGCCATCAGCTTTTTTGTCTTCCGATTTTTCAGCAAGTTTTTGTTGCTCCTCAGCAAGTTTATCTAAGTTGCTGATGGCGTCCTTTAGTTTTTGCTCCACCTCCAATTGTTTGAATAACTCAAGTGTTCTATCCAACTGCTTTTCCAAATCTTTATTGGTCAGTTTCATTTTATCAAGCATTTCCTGTGTTTTCTGCTTGTCGAACTGAGAGAGCATTTGCTCCAATTGTTTCATCAAATCCTTTAGCTCCTGGTTCTGGAGTTTGTTAAATAATTCTTCTATTTGTTTCTGCTTTTCAGCAAGTTCATTTTCCTTGTTGTATTCATTTTGCTTGGCAGTGCTTTGTTGCTGCTGTTGTTGTACACTTTTTATTTTTTCTTCAAGCGCTTTTTGCTCTTTTATTAAATCTTCAATTTTCTTTTTGTCATCATAATCAGCATTCTTTTTTTCAAGCAGCTTTTTGGCTTCGTCAGTAATTTTCTTTTGCAGTTTTTTTACATCTTTTAAACTTTCCGATAAATCTTTTTTAATGTCATCGTTGCTTTTGTCGGTTTGCGCCTGCAGCTCTTTTTCGGTAGGGGCTTTAAATAATTGCGATTGCGAACGTGCGGACTTTGGACCGCTTACGCCATCATTATCCCACACCTCAAAATAATATTCTATCTGGTCGCCCGGCAGTACATTTAAAGCAGAAGCATCCCAGTAATAAAAAAACTGGTTGGTGTTTTGCGATTTGTTGATGGAGATGTTATCATAGTTTGCAGCAGTTGTTTTTTCTTGTGTTTCTTTTGCGTTAATAAAACGATACACAAATGAAAGTCGCGAGAAACCATAATCATCTTTAATAATTCCGCTGAAATAAATTTTTTGGGTTGACAAAGAATCTTTTTGTTCAGATGCTTCAATAGAAGGATAGGCATCGGGTGTAACAGTGATGGCATACATCATGCTATCGTTACTTTTTAACTGATTGTTTGCAACCGTAACCGCATAGTTGTTGTTGCGCACAAATGTCCTGGCGTAAGCAAAAGTATTTTCAGAATTATTTAGCGTTATAGTCGTGTCGGTAAAACGAATTGCCATTTCACCCGTGTTTTGAGTAGTAAATTTCCAGTTGATACGAGTACCGGCAGGAACAATAATATCACCAGTGTTTTTTAGTGTTTCATTTTGCTTGCGGAGGTAAGCAGGATAAGAAAGCTGTAAATCAAAATTTAAAACCACAGGTTTGGGTACTACTGTTAATTCATATTCTTTACTCTCAAAGCCATCGGCAAATAATTTAAAGGAAGTTGTCTTTTGTAAATTTTCAAACAGGTAACCAAAGTTGAGTTTATCGGTTTTGTCTAATTTAAATTTGTTGTTTCCCTGTAATAGATAGATGCTTTCCGGTATTTCTTCGCCTTCAATTTTTACCTGCAACTGAAAATCTTCCTGCTGCACAGCTTTTAAATTGTTGTTGGTTACCACAAAACGAAAAGGAGCAGGTTTTTCAAAAGCAGTGTTGTGGTTTACAATCCTACGAGTGCTGTCTTTAATTACATTAGGCGCAGCAAAAAGCAAAACAATCATTACCAAGAGCGGAACAGCAGCATAAGGTAAAAAGCGTTTGTTTTTGCTAAGGTCAATGGCGTTGCTGAAAGGAACCGGTTTTAATTCGGCAGCTTTTTGGTTGATGCTTGCATTTACTAACGCTAAATTTTTAACCGTATCGGCTGTTTGCTCTTTTAATTGTAAGGTATTAAGTAATTTATCGCTGATGTTTGGAAAATGATTGCCAATGATTCTGCTTGCTTGCTCGTGAGAAATAATTTTACCAAGCCGGTATGTTTTTAAAAGCGGAATAGCAACAAGCCTTACTAAAATAAAAACATTAATACCAATAAAAGAGTAAAAGAGCACAGACCGCACTCCAGTGCCAAACCAACCTACATACTCCATCAATACTACAAACAAGAAAAAAATAAGCAGCACAGCAAGTGTGTAAATGCTGCCTTTAATTACCTGGTTGCTATAATACTTTCGCGTAAAGGCATCAATCTTTTGCAGTAATAAATCGTAATTGTTTTGGTTGTTCATGACCAGACTAAAATACAAAACAAAGTGTAATGAAAACTATGAACGTTTAGTTAAAAAGAAAGTTGTGGCAAAAGTATTAGAAACAGTTAAGAATTTGCGTATGCTTATTTTTTTGACACAGATTTACAGATTAATAAAAATTGATTGGTTGATTTTCACTGATACTGCTTCGCAGCAAACAATCAGTGAAAATTTTAAAGCGAAGCGCTTAAATTGCCTTTCAAAATCTGTGAATCCGTGTCAAAAAAAATATTAATGTGGCTGATTAGTACAAATTCAATTCATAACTCGCTTATCAGATAAATTAAGTCAGTTTCTTAAACAATGCAATGCCTTGCAAAAACACCAAGCGGCAGTTTACTTCCATGTGTGCTTTGTAAATAAATCTCACCACATTCTCTGTTTATGTTTTTGGCAAAATACTGATCAAAAATATTTTCAATTATCAATGATGAAAACCCCAATGAATAAGTATTAAGAATGATAAAATGTTTTTCATGTAACAGCTGAGAAACCAATTGCATCATTTCATTTATCTGATCTTCTAACTTCCAGCTTTCACCATTTGGGCCGTGTCCGTAAGCAGGAGGATCTAAAATAATTCCATGGTATTTTTTGCCGCGTTTTACTTCGCGTTTCACGTAAGTAAGTGCATCTTCCACCATCCATCGTATATTATTTAGTCCTGATAACTCCATATTTTCTTTTGCCCATGTAACTACCTGTTTAATAGAATCGAGATGGGTGATATCTGCACCTGCCGCTTTTGCCGCAATTGATGCAGCACCGGTATAAGCAAAAAGGTTGAGGACTTTCAACTCCTCTGCTCCATTAATTTTTTTTTGAGTTTGAATGGAGTTTGATATGTAATTCCAGTTTACAGATTGCTCTGGAAATAGACCTACATGTTTAAAAGAAGTTAAGCCAAGCCTGAAAGTAAGTTCTTTTCCGTCAGGCAGCTTATAATTTATTCTCCATTGATCGGGCATGGTTTTTAATTTTTCCCACGTACCTGATGAACTGTTTTTAGAAACAAACTTAACGTGTGCCTGTTTTTCCCACTCCTTTTGCGTTAGTGCAGGCGACCACACCGCCTGAGGTTCAGGGCGCATGGTGATGTAACTACCCCAGCGTTCTAATTTCGAAAAGTTGCCGCAATCAATTAATTCGTAGTCGTTAAAGTTTTGAGGAGTAAGTAAATGCATGGCACGAAAATAACGTTTATTTATTCGGCTACATTTGTGCATCAACTAAATGTACCATTATGCTGGCAAGTATAAATCACAATGGCAAAACATACACAATTGATTTTTCTAAACCCATTGATATTTCAATTCCGTTGCGCGCAGGTGCAAACAACGTAAACGCATGGTATGCACCTCCCGTTAAAATTGAACCTGTGGTAATGGGTGATTGGATAGGAGATGTAAAGCAGGGAGGAAGTGTAAATTTCAGAAATGTCTGTCTAAACCCTCATGCTCATGGAACCCATACGGAATGTGTTGGTCACATTAGCAAAGAAGATTTTTCGCTTAACACTTGCCTTGCAAAGTTTTTTTTTGGTGCACAACTCATCACCGTTAAGCCCGAATCAATTGGAGAAGATTTGGTTATTTCTAAAGAGCAAATTCAATCAAAACTTAACGGTAACACGGAAGAAGCAATTATTTTAAGAACATTGCCGAATGGGATTGATAAATGCACCAGGCAGTACTCCAACAGCAATCCTCCTTTTATACATGCTGATGCAATGAATTTTTTGGTAGAACAAAATGTAAAACACTTGCTTATTGACTTGCCATCAGTAGACAAAGAAAAGGATGATGGTGTGCTTGCTGCTCATCATGCTTTTTGGAATTATCCTGAGCAAACGCGTACCGATGCTACTATAACAGAATTGTTTTTTGCTGACGATTCAATTGCTGACGGCTTTTACTTTCTCAATTTACAGATTACGTCATTAGAAAATGATGCGAGCCCAAGCAAACCTGTTTTATACAAACCATTGAGCTAACGCAAAGCCTGTATTTTATCAACCAAAGCATCCAACTTATGTGCATCGCTTAACATAAATGCACCGCTTCTTGTTCTGCAAAGTTTATTAAGGTAGGCACCGCTGTTTAAAGTTTTCCCAAAATCATCAGCCAAGGAGCGTATATATGTTCCTTTGCTGCAAACAATCCTGAAAGAAACAATTGGTAATTCTATTTTAGTTATTTCAAATTCAAAAATAGTTACCAGCTTTTGTTTCATTATCACTTCCTCACCTCGTCTTGCTTTTTCGTAAACTCTTTCACCTTCTTGCTTTATGGCTGAGTGAACAGGTGGGGTTTGCATTAAATCACCGGTTAGTGTTTTGGCTGCGGAAAAAATTAAATCGGTGGTAATATGGTTTACCTCGAAGTGTTTATTAACGTCTGTTTCTTTATCAAAAGATGGAGTAGTGGCGCCCAAAAAAAACTCACCTGTATATTCTTTTTCCTGTGCCTGCCATTCATCAAGCCGCTTGGTATTTTTGCCGGTACCAATTATTAACAACCCGCTGGCAAGCGGATCTAATGTGCCGGCATGACCTACTTTTAGGTTCTTGTAAATTTTCTCTCCTTCTTCATTTTTAATTTTTCTTACCTCGTTTCTAATTTTGTTTACTACATCAAACGAAGTCCACTCCAAAGGTTTGTCAACCAGAAATATTTCGCCTTCTAAAAAATTAAATGCCATAAAAAAGTTTGCCCAAAAGTAATGATAGTTGCTTGCAATGGTTTTATACATTTGAGCTTTCTTTCAATACAAGCTTACAATAATGAAAACAATTTCAATTTTAGTTAAAGGAAAAGTGCAAGGTGTTTTTTTCAGGAAGTATGCAAAGGATAAAGCAGATGAGTTGGATGTTTCGGGCTTTGTAAAAAACATAAACGATGGTTCGGTATATATTGAAGCAACAGGCAATGAAGATGCGCTTAATAAATTAGTTGCATGGTGTAACCACGGACCAATGCTTGCACAGGTTGCATCTGTAGAAACAAACCTGATGGAATTGCACGATTTTGATGGATTTGAAATTTCTTACTGAAACAATAAACTGTTTATTCGTTAATTGATTTTAAACTGATAATTTAGAGGCAAAATAAAAAGTATGTTTAAAAAACTTTTCGGGTGGGGAAGTGATGATGATAAAACGGCAGTTGATTTTTCGGGCGTAATTACTGACATGCACTCACACCTTATACCGGGCATTGACGATGGAAGTAAATCTTTAGAAGAATCTATTGAATTAATAAAGGAACTGTGTGAGCTAGGGTTTAAAAATTTTATTACCACTCCTCACATCATGAGTGATTTTTATAAAAATACTCCTGAAATAATATTAAGTGGGTTGGAGAAGGTAAGAGAAGCAGTTAAAGAAGCTTGTCTTCCGGTTACTATAAATGCTGCTGCCGAATATTATTTAGATGATGGGTTTGTACAAAAGTTAGAAAATGAAAAACTGCTTTGTATAAAGGACAACTATTTGCTTTTTGAAATCAGTTATGTAAACATGCCTGAAAATATGATGGATGTTATTTTCCGTATGCAGGTGCAAGGTTACAAACCTATTATGGCTCACCCGGAACGATATCCCTTTTGGTTCAGTAATTTTGATTTTTACAAAAGCCTTCGCGACCAAGGTGTGCTGCTGCAACTGAATGTAAATTCTTTAAGCGGTTATTATGGACCCGAGGCAAAAAGGACAGCAGAAAAAATGATTGATTTAGAATTGGTGGATATGATTGGAACAGATACCCATGCCATGAAGCATATTAAAGCTTTACAGAAATGCACCAAAGAGAAATATTTTAAGAAACTGCTTGAGTTTAACTTACTGAATAAGCATTTGTAATATGTTAAAACAACAAATGGAAAAGTATGCCCATTATAATGTTTGGGCAAATAGTATGGCAATGGATTTTCTTGCGGCATTGGGCATTGAAGCCTTGCTAAAAGAACAGGCAAGCAGTTTTTCTACTCTTGAAAAAACTGCTTACCACATTTATGATGCAGAATATGTTTGGATAAAACGGATAAAGGGCGAGCCATGGACATGGCCACCGTCAGCTAATCTTAAGGTTAATTCGTTTGAAGAGTTTTGCAGTGTATGGAAAAGTATTTCTGAAGAACTTTTAGCATTTACTTTATCTCTTACAGAAACAGATTTGCAAAAATTTGTATCCTATAAAAACAGCAAAGGCGAACCTTTTAATACTACTATAGCCGATTGCCTGATGCATTGTTTTAACCACAGTACTTACCATCGTGGACAAATTATAACTATGCTGCGAGGCGCGGGGTTTACAAAAGTAACCTCTACCGATTACATCACTTTTACGAGAGTGTCTGAGGTTTTACAATAGAATTATAAACGGAGAGTAGTCTTTCATAAAACAGACGAGCATTTAATTTGTCTTCAGAAAATTGTCTGGCATTTTTCCCCATGTTCATTATTAAATTTTTATTTGCAAAAAACTTATTGATTTTCTCTGCTAATTCCTTTTCATTATAAGCATTGTACACCATCCCGGTTTCGCCTTCTATGATATACTCAGGAATACCACCCATGTTGCTGCCAATAACGGGCTTACTATGCGCATACGCTTCTGCAAGTACATAAGGAAAGTTCTCATACCAAACTGATGGAATTACTACAAAGCTGCAATAGCTCATCAGTTGTTTAATTTCGTCAGCATTTATAATTCCTTTAAAAGAGATATTTTTTAATTGAAGTGATGATACAAGTTGTTTTAATTTTTCTTCTTCTGGCCCACTGCCTGCAATAACAAGGGGAATATCATGATTGTATTGCATTGCCTTAATTAAAACATCAACACCTTTCTCATCACTCAATCTTCCGGCATACAAAACATAGTTTTTATTTTGAGCTGAAGGAGCAAATTGCTTTACATCAAATGGCTTTCCAACAAATTCATACTTATACTTATCACCCCAAAACTCTTTTGTTTTTTCCAACATAAATTTGCTTTCAAACAAAAACGCTGAAATATTATTTTTTATCACTCCAGTAAAATGATGAGCATAAGATTCAACCGCGCTAACAACGCTTACACCTACTGAATGCTTGCAGCAATTTTTTAAGGCGGCATTATAAAATTTGTTTCCCTTACAGGCTTCGCAAATTTTTCCATTGTGAAACAAACGGTAGTTGGGGCAAATATGTTTGTAATCATTGCACGACATTACAACAGGAATATTTCTTTCCCTGCAGGCATTGAGTACAGAAGGTGAAATAGTTGTAAAAAGAGCAAATACGTGTACGATATCCGGTTTAAAATTGTCGAGAAGTTTGCCGAAAAGCGCTTTGTTTTTTTTTGAATAAATTATTTCGGGAATAGCAGTTAGCTTTTTTAAAATGTTCCCATCAAGATAATCCTCGTATTCACCAAACACAACATTCTCGTCTCTCGCAAAAACATCACTACTGTTTGCAGCCGGAAAATCAGTAGTAAAAATTTTCACCACATGTCCGTTTGCTCTAAGGATGGCAGCCGTATCCTGAAAATAATTTTCGGCACCGCCTGTTTTACGCCAGAATTTATGTACCAGCAGTATTCTCATTTTTCAACTTTCTAATGCGTAAATACTCACTGGCAGTTAAGCCAGCCAACAACCAAAAATATATTCCAAAAGAACGGAATGTAAATGTGGCAACAATAAATGAGTAGGGAATAGAAGCTAATACCAGTGTTAACGTTGCAAGTGAAATAACTTTATAAATGGACTGATCTGTATTTAACCAAACGTACCTTGCAGTTTTATAAAGCACAAACAAAATATAAATAAATACCGCCATGCCTATTAAGCCGTAGTAGGCAATAAACGCAACCCAAAATACATCATTAATAATCAGTAAATTTTCAAACGGTGTAAGCACATTCATTTCTTTTTTTAAAAGTTTTTGTAATGCAAATTCATTGGCAGGGCTGTTTCCAATTAATGTCACAGAGCGAAGTAATGAGCCGCCAACATTTTCTAAAATCCACCCGCGTGCATGTTTAAAAGTGTTATCAGCATAGGACTCTGACATCAATACCGTAATGTTTGAAACAGGATCAACATATTTGAATTTAGGGTTTACAAACTGAACGCCTTCTCTTCCACTTAATGCCGGTTTTATCAGCGTAAAAGCAAAGAACAAAAAACCGAATAAAGCGAAACGGGAAAGCAGTTTTGTTTTTCCTGCAAGCAACATCATGGCAGGAATACTTAAAATTCCAATAATTGCGGAGCCGCGGGAGTAGGTAAAAAACAATGCAACTATAATTGCGCCCACACTGCACCACATTATTAATCTGAGGTATTTACCCAATGGGTAGTTACCTAACAGAAAAGCAAGTATTACTAAAAGTATAATTACTAAGAATGTTGCCAACGCAATCGAGTCTCCAAAAGTTCCAATTACCGCGCCCTGCTCAATGCCTCCGTGATAACCACCTTTTAAAATTTTAAAATTCAAATCTTTTGCACCAAAAGTGAGATTGAGTGCGCGTGGATACCAAAACTGCGCAATACCCATAAAATGCTGCTGAAAAGAAAGTAATGATTGAACCACTGCAACAATTATCAAGGCAGATAACATTATTCTTAGCGCCTTAGGATTGAACTCGAAATTAATAAGGACATAAAACAATAACAAAAACCTGAATGCAGACTTAAATCCAACAAATGCTTCAAAAAAGGGTGCATGATTTACAATGATTGTGATGATGGTAAGGAAAATAAAAATGATAACAGGCGTGTCAATAGGAGAGCCGGAAACTTTTTTACGATGCGAGAATTTATTGAACACCATTAAAGCGAACAAAACATAAATAAAAAACTCAAAAGCATAGCGAAGCAGCACATATGTGTTTTCCGCAACAGGTAAATACTTTAACAGCATTACCTCAAAGGGAATAAAAAGCACTAAAAGAAATATAAGTCGGGAAAAGGTAAACTTAATAACCGGTTGTTGCATTTTAAATTTTATTCCAGTGGCTTAAATCGCGATTAAGTAAAAGTGATAACGTTTCATTTAATGGTTTAAAATGCGAGATTAGTTTAAGTTTGGTTATTTCGTTAATAGGAGGTGGAGTAAAATCTTTTTCGTTTAGCGCTGTAACAGTTTTGCGAAGTTTTCGCAGATAAGTGTTTGGAATAATTTTTTTCAAACCGGTTTTAATAGCATTGTCAGTTACCGTTAATCTTGCCAGTGTTTGTACGCGTGCTTTTGCCGAAACATTGTATTCTATTTTCAAGTTTGGCTGAAATGAATTATCAAGCTCGCAAAAATCAAAAACATGTTGCATGGTGGCTGCAGCATCTTCTTTTAAATCTTCCTGCAACAAAATTAAAACTTGCTGCTTGTTAAAGTACTTATGTATCGTTTCAATTTGTCCAACATAATTTCCTTTTTCTAAATAGGAAACATTGCTTATGTGTAATTTATCTGAAAATCTGTTTGGATTTGCAGCAATTGCATCTTCAAATGTTTCAATATTTTCCCAGCCTCTTCTGCGTGCAAACCAGTAAGCAGAATAAGCTCGGCTCACAGGATTACGCAAGACTAAAATTATTTTTGCATTAGGGTTGTGCTCTTTAACTCGCGAAATATGCTCTTCAAAAAAAATAATGTCAACGTTTTTAATAAGAAGTTTTTTTTGAGAGAAATCTTCAATTTTATATTTATTCAACAATGCGTTAAATGGAAGTTGGTACTCGCTGTCAATACTAAAGTAGCCAAACTCAGGAGTTGAATGAGTAACAACATCCGGATGTTCGCCAATATAATTTTTAAGTGACGTGGTGGCAGCCTTCTGCACACCTGCAATTACTATGTCAATTTTGGGAGTCATATCAATTGCAACGAAAATACATTTTTAAAAGAAGATTTATTCAGCAAGTACCAATAAACTCCAGCCGCCTAAAATTCTTACTGCTAAATCTTTGTTTAAAGAAAAAGCAATTTTTCTTGGCATCCTTGCAAATGCAGATAATGTTGACTTGGCCGGAAGCTCTAAAGTGTCGGCTGTATATTGCCAGTCAATAATTTTATAGCCCGCATCAATGAGCGTTGCAAATGCAATGTCTTTTGTGAAGTAATGAATATGCCCGACTTTTTTTCTGCGATCAATAATGGGTTTACTTCTTAAAACAGATTGAACACTTAAATCTAACGGGATATGAAAAACTTTATACTTCGCTTTGGTTTTTAATTTTTTCAGAAATGAATAATAATCTTCCACATGCTCAAATACATCAATAGCCATTGCAATATCAAAACCTGTCGTAGAAGAACGTAACAAATCCTCATTGAAAAATTTGAGAGAATTATTTTCTTTTTTTTTTGCAATCTCAAATCCCTGGGGTGAAATTTCGTAACCCGAATAGCTTTTAGATTCACCAAACTCTTTCATCAGGCAATTAAGTACTTCGCCTGCACCACATCCAACATCTGCAATAGATTGAAACTGTATCTTGCTTTTTTTAATGATGGAAGAAATTTTTTCTGCCTTCCATGGAGAACGCTCACTGTGCCATTGAGGATTTTGATCTAAGTAAGTTCCGTCTGTATAAATATTATCCATTAAATAATCTTTGCAAAAGGATTAAACCACATCGCAATTTTGTATTTGCGGTAAATATAAATGGCTGTTGTAACATTCCACAAAATCATATAAAAAGAAGACGCCATGGCAGCACCTGTCATTCCATATTCAGGAATTAAAAAAATGCACAGGAAGCAATTGATTACTGTACATAATAAAACAATGCGCTGAAATATTTTTTCATTACCAGTCATGTTCATAAACGTGCCAACCGCACCTGCAAAATTATTAATCACTTGTCCTGCAAGTAAAATCAACAGAATGAAACTTCCAGTAGTAAACTCATTTCCAAAGAGAGAGAGAATAAACTTGTTGAACACTACAATTAGAACAAACACCGGGAGAGAAGCATAAAAATTTAATTGTGCTGCTTTTATGGAATGATTACGCAATGCTTTATAGTCTTTGTTATGAAACGCTGTTGCAAAGCGCGGACCTGTAACACTGTTAACGCTCATTAAAACAAAACTGGTAAACGTTGCAATTTTTAATGCCACACTAAAGATTCCTACTTCCGTTTCATTGGCATATATCCCTAAAAGAATGGTGTTGAGCCAGCCACTTATCAGCAGCAACGAACTGCTTAGCATCATGGGTAATGATGTTTGTAATAATTGCTTGACTGATATTTCGTTTACTACATGAGAAGCTTTTGATAAAATTCTCTTTTTAACCAACCAGGTTCCTGATATGGTAAGTAGTATTAATCCTGCGGTGTAGGCAATGATTGGAAGATGTTCGTTGTTGAAAAACAAGGAACCCGCGCCCAATAAAATAAGTGCATATAAAAAATAAGAAACGTGTTGAGCATAAGCGTAAACGGCAATCATACCATAACCACGATACACTTCGCTGTTTACAAACCGCAGCATCATTGGCAACAAAGCAAAGGCAGAAATTCTGAAAGGAAGAGTTAGCTGTGGCTTTTTAAAAACATAAAGCGCTATTGGGTCAGCACAGAAGAAAAGAATTAGCGAAAGAGAAATGCCAGAAGTAAAAATGAGTTTAAGTACAGTTTGATATAACCCTTTAACAGCATTGTGATTTTGAGCAACTAAAAATTTTGAAATATATTTTACGATGGCAGTGTCTGTTCCCATTTTACCGATGATGGTGAACATAAGCAAGACGGTAGTTGTTAAAGAAAATACACCAACAGCATCAGCACCATATAATCTTGAAACCAGAATGATGAAAAGGTAGCCAAGAAAAAATCCAAAGGATCGGAGGATAAAAGTTGTGCCGGATTGTTTTACCAGATTACTTTTAAATACATTTTTAAAAAGCTCTTTCACAAATGGAATTTTAAAATAAAACCGCAACCATAGAATTGATTGCGGTTTTAAATAAGTCTCGAATAATATTTACGCCAACTCTCTCCTTATAATATTTAATGCAGCACCGGCTTTAAACCACTCAATCTGATTTTCGTTGTAGGTGTGGTTTACTTTTATTTCGTCTTTACTTCCATCTGAATGATTGAGGATAAGAGTTAATTGAGAACCGGGCACAAAATTTGTCAAGCCGATAATATCAATGCTGTCATCTTCTTTAATCTTATCGTAATCGCTTTTATCGGCAAAAGTTAATGCAAGCATGCCCTGCTTTTTTAAATTGGTTTCGTGAATACGCGCAAACGATTTTACGAGTATGGCTCTTACTCCAAGAAAACGAGGCTCCATAGCAGCATGCTCGCGTGAAGAACCTTCGCCATAATTTTCATCACCTACCACTATGCTTCCAATGCCTGCTGCTTTGTAAGCGCGCTGCACTTTTGGTACTTCGTTGTAAGAACCATCAAGTTGATTTTTAACTGAGTTGATTTTTTCGTTGAAGAAATTGGTTGCGCCAATTAACAAGTTGTTACTAATGTTATCTAAATGTCCGCGAAACTTTAACCAGGGACCAGCCATGCTGATGTGATCGGTGGTGCATTTCCCTTTGGCTTTGATAAGTAGTTTGAGACCTTTTAAATCTGTGCCTTCCCACGGAGAAAATGGTTCTAACAACTGCAAACGGTTTGATGTTGGCGAAACTTTTACTTCTACATTGCTTCCATCTTCGGCAGGCTTTTGATAACCTGCATCCTCTACTGCAAAACCTTTTGAAGGAAGTTCTTCACCGGTGGGTGGATCTAATTTTACTTTCTCACCTTTCTCATTAATTAAAAAATCGGTGAGGGGATTAAAAGTTAAATCGCCTGCAATGGCGAGTGCAGTAGTAATTTCGGGCGATGCAACAAAAGCATACGTATTAGGATTGCCATCATTACGGCTCTGGAAATTTCTGTTGAAGGAATGAATGATTGAATTTTTTTCCTTCTTCTCTGCACCTACGCGGCTCCACATTCCAATGCATGGTCCGCAGGCATTGGCAAAAACGGTAGCGCCAATTTTTTCGAATGTATTGATGAAACCATCGCGCTCTATGGTATAACGTATTTGCTCACTGCCGGGAGTGATGGTGAACTCGGCTTTTGTTTTTAAATTTTTATCGGCAACTTGTTTGGCAAGCGAAACAGCGCGCGAAATATCTTCATAAGATGAGTTGGTGCAGGAGCCAATTAAGCCTACTTCAATTTTGGTGGGCCAGTTGTTGGCAGCAGCTACTTCTTTCATTTTAGAAATTGGCGTTGCCAAATCGGGAGTAAATGGTCCGTTGATTTGTGGCTCTAACTCCGATAAATTAATTTCTATTACCTCATCAAAATATTTTGAGGGGTTGGCATACACTTCGGCATCGCCAGTTAAATGTTCTTTTATTTGGTTTGCAAGGTCGGCAATATCGGCACGAGCTGTTGAGCGGAGGTAACGTTCCATGGACTGGTCGTAACCGAACGTGGAAGTGGTGGCACCAATTTCGGCACCCATGTTACAAATGGTACCCTTGCCGGTGCAGCTTAAACTGATAGCGCCTTCGCCAAAATATTCTACTATGGCACCTGTACCACCTTTAACGGTAAGTATGCCCGCTACTTTATTAATCACATCTTTTGCAGAACTCCAACCGGAAAGTTTACCCGTGAGTTTAATGCCAATTAATTTGGGCCACTTTAATTCCCATGCCAGGCCAGCCATTACATCACAAGCATCAGCACCGCCTACGCCTATGGCAAGCATACCCAACCCGCCAGCATTAACGGTATGGCTATCCGTACCTATCATCATCCCGCCAGGGAATGCATAATTTTCTAAAACAATTTGGTGGATGATACCAGCGCCCGGTTTCCAAAAGCCTATACCGTATTTGTTAGATACAGAGGCGAGGAAATCGAATACTTCGGCACTGTCGTGTTTGGCAGCATTTAAATCTTTTCCTGAACCTTCCTTAGCCACAATCAAATGATCGCAATGTACGGTGGAGGGAACAGCAACTTTTGGACGACCAGCCTGCATAAATTGAAGCAAAGCCATTTGTGCTGTGGCATCCTGCATGGCTACACGATCGGGGGCAAAGTCAACGTAGTTTTTGGAGCGCTCAAAATCTTTTAGCGCCTGTGAGTTATGGAGGTGGGAGAAAAGAATTTTTTCGGAGAGGGTTAACGGGCGGTTTACGAGTTTGCGTGCTGCACTAATCTTTGAAGGCAGTTGTGCGTAAACCTGTTTGATCATTTCTATGTCGAAAGCCATTGGAAGAGAATTATGAATTGAGAATTATGAGTTATGAATTGAATTAGAGAGCGAAGGTAAGAATTTGGAAATTATTAAAAGGCAGGAGGGCGGAAGAGGGGAGGAAAAGGTGCAGAGCAATGTGAAAAAGGTTGCGGGAAAAGTGATAATAGTGAGCAACTGATGTTTATACGGCAGGAAGAGATTGCAGAAGATTAGAAGAAAAGCGAGCAGGGAAGCAGCCAATTTAAAACGGGGACCGGGAAAGGAGAACCGGACACAAACTAATGTGCAAAAGACTATTACAAAAGCGCATTTAAAGAAAACAAAAGTGCAGAAGATGATGGTGATAAGTGTGAATGAATATGCTTTAGTTATTGGAAATGAGGTGCTTGAGCATCTTTGGGTATATGGAAGAGGTTGTTTTTGGGGTAAAAAAGGTGTAAGATGGGTGTAGGGTTTTGTAACTTTTTACGTAGGGCACGTAAAACTTTTGAAAAAAATGATAAAAATAAAGTCAACCGGACACTAATTTAAGCATCCAAACAAAATGCGAATAAACGGCAAGGTTACATATTATGAGCCGCAATATGGCACCGGTATTATTCATTCAAATACTGATAAGGAGTTTTATTTTTTTAAAGATGAGCAGTTTTTGAAAAAGGATTTTACTGTGTATGACGGTATGGTTTTAAGCTTTGAAACAGAAGATGTGGAGCATGAGTTGGTGGCAAAAAACATAAAGCCATCAGTCCATATATTAAAAGGCATTGTTTCATTAATTAATCTTAAAAAGGATTTAATTTATATAACAACTGCAAATGGAATAGTGTATTGGAGCAAACACAGCACTTGTGTTGTAACTCAAAGAGGCAGGGCGGTGCAGTTGTATGACCAGGTTCAGTTTAATGCGTGGAGAGGTGAACATAAGGTGTGCCGCGCTATAAATGTATTGTGCGATAACCGTTTTGCGCTGAGCAGGTTTTGCAGGTATATTTATATGAAAAATATTTGCGATGATATTGTTGCAATTGCCCAACCCGAAAACTGGAATTATACCAACTTAGAAACTGATGACAGCCCGCTGCTGGTTAACTACATTATACACACCTTTGAAAATTCTATAAAGCAGGATTTAATTTCGTATTACATAAATGATTCAAAAACATATGCCTGTGCTTATTTTAACACAGGGCTTGTGTCTAAAATGAACCAGGATGTTATAATGGTATTTTCTAAAAAGATCAAAAATGCTGAGTCATGGAAAACACCCGAAAACTGGAAGTATAGCCTATGTTCCGATGCTGATGCCAACATTATTATTAACAGCAACAACGGTTTGCGTGCTCCGGTTTATAAGAGCCAACGGGGGTATAATACGTTTGACACAAATATTGCTGTAACCATCAATTTTGAAAGTACCATAGCGCATGTTTTTCATTTATTGCCAAAGGAAATGATAGTTAAGGGAAAGGAGTATAGCATTGCTGCCGTTAACAGTGCAATTGCAAATAGTTTGCAGTTAATACGGGATGGAAAAATTACACCCGAAAAAAAATATTACCATAACGATATAGAGTTTATAGCCCCACTGTATTACAAACAAAAGCAACTGCCATTGGCAGTGCTTATTAAACGCCTTAGCGCTAATGAGTATATTGCTAACACACTTATTCCTTTAGATAAAGCGTATAAAAATGCACGGTTGCTTGGCGCTATTAAAAGCGAATGGCTAAAACCTGTGTGTTGTTTTAGCAATATGCCCGAGCAGTTTTAAATAAACAATCAGAAGATAGCTATCCCAAAATTAAGGGAGAGGAGTAAACCGCAAGCCTTTACTGCGACTTTACAGTTGAAGCCTGTGCTCAACCCCTTACAGGAGTGCTACCTCACAAGCCCCGCTTGCAACAAGGCCATGTTAGCTGCTGCTCTTCCTTGTTTGTCGTGTCCAAGGGTCATTTGCGTTTTGCTTTTTTGTCTGTCGAAACGAGTTTTAGTGAATTGATATAGTCAGTGTCAAACTCTATAACTCTAATGTCACCATTTTTAAATTCCATTTGTCCGTCCCATTTACCTGTTGTGCTTAAAAAGTCAATAACGAATAGCTTACTGTCGCAAGTTTTTAGTCGTCCTAAGTAGCAAGCACTATCAGATTTTGTATAAAGTTGAAATGCTCCGAACTTGTCAGAAAGGTAAGTCAGAATTGTGGTGAGGTCGGTAAGTGGAATGATGTCCTTGTCGGTTGGCTCAAGTCCTTTAAGTTTAATTACTCGTTCTCTAAATTTTTTGTCTGTGTCTCTGCGGTAGCCCTCAATATTTTTGTGTCGAAAAATTATGTAGCCGTCAATAACGTAGTCAACAGGATTGTATTTCATTAAAGTCCAGTCGTCATTGTAGTCAACGACAAAACCACAAATGGGTTCTTTTCTGTCAGTAAACTTTACAGAAATTACTTGTCCTATGTGCTTTTTCTTTTTCATTTATGTTGTCGGACGGTTGTGTTGTCAGGCTTACCGCTAACTCCCAAATATACGAAAGGCTAAAATGCAAATGGTTATTATCAAGGTTGGTTTTTGCGGCTATTATATAGCCGCAAAAATTCTTTAGAATTAATGCTATTGAATCTTGCACCAATGTGTCTGCAAAGCACGGAACCCTCGCTATCGCAAGCCCTTGTTATAAGCCGTTTTTCTTTTGCACACCTGGTTAGTATTGTCCACTATAAAATTTATTTGAGTTGTCAACTTTAAGTCCATTGTCGTTAAACCATTTTACAAAATGGTCCCATTTGTCTTTGTTTGCAGATTGCCATTTGTCAAAACCTTCTTCGTCACCTTTCATTAAAATCCAATGGTTATATGCTTCTATGTGTCCTGCGTCTTTTACTTTTTTCTGATAACTGAATAAAGCATTTGGATAAGTTTTATCACGTTCGTTATTAAAATAGTTGTCAATAAATGTGCTTCTAATTTTGTCAAGTGAATTGATGTCAATGCTTTTTTCAAAAGCAATTGACATTAGCAAAGTCGGCTCGAAAATCATACAAAATGGTAGTTTAATATTCTTAGGGTCAGAAATTGCATTTACATTCATTGTCATTTGCTGGCAAAAACTAATTGTCATTGAGGTGTCGCTTGTGAATTTTATTTCACTTTTGTAAGTGTCAAAAAGTAGTTTACTGATTTCCGTTGTCCTTTTACTATTACGTTCTAAGTTCATAAATATTTCTCCGTAAATCAACCCCCAAACTTCTTCAGTTGAGCCGCAATAAACTCTTGTTGCACGATAATAGTTAGAAGGAAACTTTGGGTCAACTTCTATCCCTTTTTCATAAAAGGGAAGTGCTTTGCCATATTCCTTTTTGTTCCAATGAACATTTCCCTTCTCCAAATAAATCATTCCAGAATTTGGAAATATTTTAAGTCCTTCGTCATACGCTTCAAATGCTTTGTTACTGTTACCTAACACATCATAGCAATTTCCTAAAAGCTGAAACAGTCTTTCATTAACATCTTTGTGAGATTTATTTTTCTCTAGAATTTTGATAGCTCCTTTATAGTCTTCCTTTAAATAATGTGCATACGCCAACTCGTAAGGATAATCAAACCGGTCTGGGTCAAGTTTTTGGGCTTCTTCCAACAGCTTAATGCTTTCGGGAACCTTTCCGTCATCCATTAGTTTGATGGCTTCAAGTGCTTTTTCAAGAGCCTTTTCTTTGTTGTTTTGTCCAAATGCAATTTGTCCTGCGGTGATGAACAGAAGTAGTCCGACTGTTTTGATTGTTCTTGTCATTGCGCTTTGTCGTTTTAAAATGGTTTATAATGTTTTGTGTATTAACCCCCTGTAAGTTGAACAGTTTTGTCAGAAGAGTATAGGTCGTTAGACTCAACTGAGTGTGAGATTTTTTGAGGGATAGTGGACAAAAATATTTTTTGATTAGGAATGGAAGGAG
>Ga0116144_10000573_pt1 | contig 49404 bp, 37 predicted proteins | sample AD_UKC035_MetaG_FD_89746 | JGI IMG/M metagenome (GOLD analysis project Ga0116144, IMG submission 89746) | Active sludge microbial communities of municipal wastewater-treating anaerobic digesters from USA - AD_UKC035_MetaG | ecosystem: Engineered > Bioreactor > Anaerobic > Digestate | place: USA...
CGGCCTGTTGATGGACGACAAGGGCAATCCGCTGTTTAGCGATGCGAAGGGTGTGGCCTGGGTCAACCTGCTGAAGTCCTTCAAGGATGCTGGGCCGACCGAGTACTATACCGACAACGACGTGAACCTGTTCAAGGCTGGCAAGGCGGGCATCATCATTGACGGCACCTGGAACATCGCCGGGTTGGCCGAAGCGATTGGCGCGGACAATCTGGCGATTGACCCCTGGCCGACGCCGCTCTCCGGCTACGTCCAGACCGAGAACATCTACATGGGTGCCAACGCCTCGGGCGACGATCAGAAGGCTGCCTGGGCGTTTATGGAATACTTCTTCTCCGCCGAGGCGCAGGGAATGTTGACGGCCGCCGGACACATTCCCGCGACGGTGGGCGTCGAAGTGACCGATCCTTTGATGAAACAGGCCGCGGTCGCGTTTGAAAAGGGGACTGCGTTCCCGGTCATCCCCGAAATGGGGGCGTACTGGGAAGCGATGGACAATGCGCTGAAGTCGGTCTTCGACGCCGGCGCGGATCCGCAGGTAGCGCTACAGCAGGCGTTCAACAGCGTCACCGCGAAGGTTGCTGAGACGCGCGGTCAGACGCCGCCGGAGCCGGAAACGATCGGCACGGTGACACTGTGGCACGGTTGGAAAGAGGAAGAAACCGAGGGTCTGAACAAGGTGATTGCGGCCTTCCAGGAAAAGTATCCAGATGTGAAGTTTGATGTACTGAGTGTACCCTATGACGACTTGCGCGGCAAGTACGAGACGGCGACCGGCACCGGCGGCGGGCCATCCGTGTTGATCGGGTCGGCGGACTGGGGCCCCGCGCTCTACAACGCCGAACTGGTGGCCGATGTGACTGAGCTGGCGAGCACCCCGTTCCTGGCCTCTATCAACGAAGCAGCGCTGGGCGCGGTGCAATACAAGGGCGCGCTGGTCGGCCTGCCGCAGACCATCAAGGGGGTGGTGATGTTCCGTAACACGAGCATTATTGCCGAGGCCCCGGCGACGTTTGACGACCTGGTGGCGGCGGCCAAGGCGGCCACTCAGGGCGATGTGGTGGGCGCGGACCTGGAATACGGGTTCTTCTTCTCGGCGGCGCACCTGAACAGTGTGGGTGGCGCACTGATGAATGATGCAGGCGATCCTATGTTCAACGATGCGAAGGGTGTGGAGTGGGTAAACCTGCTCAATTCCTTCAAAGATGCCGGTCCGGCCGAGTACTATACGGACAATGACGTGAACCTGTTCAAGGCTGGCAAGGCAGGCATCATCATTGACGGCACCTGGAACATCGCCGGGTTGTCCGAGGCGATTGGCGCAGACAATCTGGCGATTGATCCCTGGCCGACGCCGCTCTCTGGCTACGTTCAGACGGAGAACATCTACCTGAACGCCAACGCCCAGGACACGGACAAGGCTGTGGCCTGGATGTTTATGGAATTCTTCCTCTCCGCGCAGGCGCAGGCGATTCTGGCCGATGTCGGCCACATCCCGGCCACTGTTGGGGTGGAGATTAACGACCCGTTGATGCAGCAGGCGGCGGTCGCGTTTGAAGGCGGCGTGGCATTCCCGGTCATCCCCGAAATGGGGGCCTACTGGGAGGCGATGGACAATGCGCTCAAGTCGGTCTTCGACGCGGGCGCGGATCCCGCTGAGGCGTTGCAGGCAGCGTTCGACAGCGTCACCGCGAAGGTCGCTGAGACGCGCGGGCAATAGCTCCTTGGGGCGGAGTTTGTTATAGGGATAGGATACAGGTGAGGGGCATAACGATACCCCCTCACCTGTATTTTTTAAGAAGCCTTCTTAAAAAAGAGCGTTTTCGCGGGCGGTACACTGCCCGCGAAAACACTACCTCTTAATCCGCCGCTTTAGCGGCTATTCTCAAAGGAGGTAACTGTGGTAGCCAATTCTAAGCGTCAACCTGTAAGCGCACCTAAAAAAGGGTTTGGTGCGTTTCTGCAGCGAGTGAAGGAGTCGCGCACGGCGTGGACGTACATTGCGCCGGCCGGTATCCTGATGTTCTTCATCACGCTGATCCCCCAATTTTATCAAATTTGGATGTCCTTTACCGATTATCGTGTCAAGAACCTGCGTTTCGTGATTTTTAACCCCGCCACCTGGGAAAAGTACGCGCCGCCCTTTGTGGGGTTGGATAACTTCATCAAGATTTTGACCAACTCGTTATCCCTGGAAAACTACAACTTCTGGCGGCTGCTGCTCTTCAACCTGGTCTGGACGGTGGTGAATGTGAGTTTTCATGTGGCATTGGGCGTCGCCATTGCCCTGGCCCTGAATACCCCCAAGCTGATCGGGAAGAAAATCTACCGGGCGTTGTTTGTGCTGCCCTGGGCCATCCCCGGCTACATCACTGCGCTGACGTGGCGCAATATGTACGACGACCGGTTTGGGGCGTTCAACCAGTTGCTGGCGCTCTTCAACCAGTGGTTTGGCACGCACTTTGCTACAGATACGCGCTGGATGACGGTGGCGCAGCCGCCGATAGGCGGCCCACTGGCGTTCTTGCCGCTGGCTTTTTACTGTATCCTGCTCGCCAACATCTGGCTTGGTTGGCCGTTTATGACCGTGGTGGCGACCGGCGCCTTACAATCCATCTCTGCCGACCTGTACGAGGCGGCTTCGATGGATGGGGCGGATGGCTGGCGGCGGCTGTGGTACATCACCTTGTCGCTGATCCGCCCGGCGATGGTGCCGGCGATTATGTTGGGTTCCATTTGGACATTCAACAGCTTCGCGCCGATCTACTTTATTTCCCAGGGCGGGCCGTTTGGTCAGACGGAAATTCTGGTGACGCAGGCGTATAAGCTGGTGTACAACCAGCGATTGTACGGCGTCGGCGCAGCCTTCAGCCTCGTGGTGTTCTTTATCCTGCTGGGGATCACGTTGATTCAGAACCGCGTGACCCGCGCGACGGAGGCTTACGATGTCTAGGAAGCAAAAGGACATTCTCAACCAGATTTTGATCCAGATTTTCTTGCTGTTGGTGACGGCGTCGGTGCTGTTTCCCATCCTGTGGATTGTCTCGCTGGCGTTGGACCCGCGCAATATTGATAAGCCGTTGGAGTTGCGTCTGATCCCACCGGGCGCGTCGTTTGCCGCGTTTCATCGGGTACTCCTCGAGCCGTTCAAGTTGCTGTGTTCCGATCCATCGGACGTGACCTCGTGTATGACGTTTGGCCGGTTGTTGGGCAACAGCCTGTTGGTCGCGTTGGGCACCAGCGTGGTGGCAGTGCTGCTGGGCGCGTCCGCCGCCTATGCCTTCTCCCGCTTCCGCTTTATCGGCCGCGAGGCGGGGATGGTGGGCTTTATCGCGCTGTTGATGCTGCCGGCCTCGGCCACCGTCGGCGCGCTGTACGTGCTGTTGAGCCAAATCAAACTAGGCGCAGAGACGCTGCGCACGACGCTGCCCGGCCTGATGCTGGCGTATGCATCTGGCACGCTGCCCTTTGCGATCTGGAACCTCAAAGGCTACTTCGACACAGTGCCGCGCGAGTTGGAAGAGGCCGCCAAGATTGACGGCGCGTCGGCCACGCAGACGTTCTTCCAGATCATGCTTCCCCTCTCCTTGCCCGCGTTGGCCGTGACGGTGCTCTTCTCCTTTATGTCCGGTTGGACGGAGTTCGCCCTGGCCTGGACGCTGCTCGAAGCGCCCAGCCGCTTCACGCTGGCGATGGCATTGCGTTCGATGCAGGGGCAGTTTTCCACGCCCTGGTCAGATTTTGCCGCCATGTCCATCCTGATGAGCCTGCCGATTATCATCTTCTTCTTCCTGGCGCAGCGCTACATCGTTTCCGGCCTCACGGCGGGCAGCGTGAAGTAACGATTTTACTCATCAGCAGATTAAGCAGATTTAGCAGATTACATTCGACAAACGGATCAAAAATCTGCTTAATCCGCTAAATCTGCTGACAAACACAGCGCTATGTCTGACACGTATTATCGGGAGCGGGCGGCGCGGCGGGCGCGCTTGTGGGGCATCGTCGGCGGGCTGGTGGTTTTGACGATTCTCGTGGCGCTCGGTGTGCGCAGCCTGTACTACGATCCCTGCACACAGGGCTTTGATCGCGCACCTGAAGCGGTGGCCTCGGCCTACGTGGCGGCGCTGACACGCGGCGACGCGGCAGGCGCGCAGAGCTGCTGGCAGCATCAGGCCTACTACGATCTGGCCGCCGGCTGCTCGGAAATCTGCCTGTCGCGTCTGGGGAAGGCCGGCTTTGTCGTCGAATCCATCGCGCCGGGGCCGGTCACGGTGACGGACGCCGGACGGGCGAGACTCACGGTCGCTGTATCCGTGCTGTGCGAGGAAAGCGGCGCGCGCGCGAGCGGGGAGTTGGTGTTGGACAGCATCCGGGCCAACGTCCCCTGGAAGCATTGGATGATTGTGTCCAGCACGGTAGGGGGGACGGTCGCTCAAGCGTGGTGTGATTAGCGAAATCTATAGAGGCGCAAAGGCGCAAAGACGTGAGAAACTTTGCGTCTTTGCGTCTTTGCGTTTAAATTTGGACGCAGAGGCACGCTGATGAACGCTGATTTTTTAAATCCGTGTTCATCCGTGTTTTTCCGTGTCCCATTATGACAGGCGAGGGGGCAGTAAGGATGAATGTAAAGACTTATGGGATAAAAGCGCCCTGGCTGCGCGTTGCGCTGCGCGTGGCGGCTATCGTGCTGGTGACGGCGGCGGCGTGGATGTTGCGGATGCGCGCGGTGGAGCTTTTGCCCATTGATTACGACGAGGACGATTACCTGCGCGCGGCGCAACAGTATCAGGTCGCCATCCAAAACGGCGATTGGGGGGCGCTGACCCAGCTCAATTACCGCCCGGAGCATCCCCCACTGGCGAAGCTTTTATACGGGCTGGCGTTGGTTCCACTGCCCCAAGTCTCGGAAATCCCCGACCGCCCTACGTCGGCCAGCCCGGCGGCGTCGTTGCCGCAGCCGCATCTGCGCGTGGCGCGCACCGTCGCGGCAGCCTCCAACACCCTGGAGGTCTTGTTGCTGGCCTGCCTAAGCCCGCTGGCGGGGCTGTGGCTGGCGATTCACACGTTTACCATCAAATACACCGCCCAGGTGATGTTAGAAGGTTTGCCGGCCTTCACCGCCGCGTTGACCGTGCTGACTTATGAGCAATCGCGGCGTCACGCCGGGGTAGGGGAGCGCGGACACACCGGCTGGCTCGTCATCTCCGCGGTGTTTCTGGGGCTGACGGCGGCAGGGAAATATCTATATTGCGTCGCGGGTCTCGCCGTGTTGGTTCACTGGCTCTGGCAAACCTACCCAACGACGAAGACCGGGGGGCAAAATCCATTCTCGCCGGCAGAATTAAAAAAAATCCGTTTCAATCCGTTTCATCCGTTGAGACTCTTTGCCCGCTGGTTAGGCCCGGCGCTGCTCTGGGGACTGTTGGCGGTGGTTGTGTTTGTGGCGGCTTCTCCTTATCTGTGGTCCGCGCCGGTCGCGCGTCTGTGGGATTCGCTGGCCTATCACGGCGCGTACACCCAGAGTCAGGATGTGCAGGGGGCTGGCTTGCCTCTCTGGCAACCTATGGTGTGGCTGACGGAATCCGTCCCCTGGCATCCGGGCGTGTTCGTGGTGGGCCTGGACGCCGTCATCACGTTACTGGCCGTCCTGGGGCTGCCGTCCCTGTGGCGTCGCCGCCCTCTCTACGCCCTCTGGCTGCTGATTGGATTTGGCTTCTTGCTGATCTGGCCGACCAAGTGGCCGCAATACATCCTGGTGTTGACGTTTCCCCTGTCTCTCGCGGCTGCCGAGGGCGTCCGCGCGCGGCTCTGGCTGCCGCTGCGCGCCTGGCGGCGTGACTGGCGGCGGGCCGCGCCGGCGACGGGGCGCGTGATGCGGCGTGAATTGCGCGCTGCGCTTCCCTGGCTGGCGCCGGGCGTTATCGTGCTGGCGCTCATCACGTTCTACCCGCTGATCTTCCAGGTCGGCATCGCGCTGACCGATTTCAATACCACGTCCATCAAGGATGGTATCCAGGGTGGCATCGGGCGCGAGTTATGGAAGGGCGTGACCGGGCGGGCGGAGCCGGTGCAGGTGGATATCTTTGCGCGCAGCCGCCCATCGAGCAAAACCGTGCGTTACGTCGGGATCGGGACCTTTCTGGATTTTATCTCCGCCGGCGGGATGGGGTTGTTGGTCTTTGAAGGGGTGTGGACGGCGGCGGCGGTGGGGGCGCAGGCCGCACTGGGCGTCGGTGTGGCGCTGCTGCTCCACCGGCCCGGCGTGCGCTTCAAATCGTTCTGGCAGACGCTCTTCGTGCTGCCCTGGGCCATCCCCGAATTTGTTGGCGCGCTGGTGTGGATGCAGATCTTCGATCCGCGCTACGGCTGGTTCTTCCTCGGCGCAAGCTTCCCAGAGACGCCCGGCTATCCACTGGCGCAGACGCTGGCGCAGTGGCAGCAAGACCCCAATTTGGCGTTCTGGGTTTTGCTGATTGCCGGCACGTGGATGGGCTTCCCCCTGATGATGCTGGCGGCCTCGGCAGGCCTGAAGATGATTCCCACCGAGGTCTATGATGCGGCGGCGATAGATGGCGCGAACGGCTGGCAGCAATTCCGGGCGATCACCTGGCCGCTGCTGCTGCCGTTGCTGGCCCCGGCCTTGATCATCCGGGGAATTTACGCCTTCAACCAATTCTATCTGTTCTACGTCCTGAATCCACCGTATCCGCTGACCACCCTCGCCAGCCTGTCCTATTATATTTTTGATTCCACCGGGAAATACGCGGTTTCGGCGGTGATCAACGTGTTCACCGTGATCGTCCTGATTCTATCTCTGCTATGGTTCAACCGAGTAAGCCGGGCGGGGAAGGGGGTGACGTATGCGTAGAAGAGTATCGCTGCCTCAACAAGTGCTTTATCAACTGATTTTGGCGTCGGTCGCGTTATTTGTGCTGCTGCCGATTTGGGGGATGGCGCGGCTGGCCTTCGACGAGACGCTGAAAGGCGCGCCGGTGACGTTTACCGTGTGGCCGACTAAATTTTCGCTGGAAGCGTTCCGCAAAGCCTGGCAGACGCCCTTGCAGGCCCTCTCATTCCTGGGACTGTTGCGCAACAGCCTGATCGTCTCCGGCGGCGCGGCCTTGAGCGCGGTCGTTCTGGGCGCGAGCATGGCGTATGCCTTCGCACGCTTCCGCTTTCCGGGGCGGCAGGCGGGATTGTTCGCTCTGTTGCTGGGGACGCTTTTGCCGCAAGTCGCGCTGATGACGCCGCTATACGTGCTGCTGACGCGCCTGGGGATTCGCGCGTCACTGTTCGGCCTGATGATCGTCTACATGGCGTTCACGACGCCGTTTTGTGTCTGGAATATGCGCGCCGCGTTCCAGGCGATCCCCGAAGAGTTAGAAGAAGCCGCGTTCCTGGAAGGGGCCGGCCGTTTGACCGTCTTCTGGAAGGTGACGCTGCCCCTGGCGCTGCCGGCCATCGCCGTCGCCGCGCTGTTGACGTTCCTCGTCGGCTACACCGAATTTGCCATCGGCTGGCTGTTCATCGAGCGCGGGGAAAACGCGACGCTGGCGATGGCCGTGTCGGCCATCATGCGGCAGACGTTGCCGTGGAGCCAACTTTCGGCGCTGGCGATCTTGATGAGCCTGCCGGTGGTCGTCATCTTCATCATTCTGCGCCATTACCTGATGCGCGGATTATTGATCGGAGGAATGGAGGATTGAATGGGATTGAGGCGCTCCTTCATCACTTGCGCGCTTTGACAAGCATGTTATTCTATATACCAATTTCTAATTTCCAACTGGGATGCGTGGAGCCATATAGCAATGGGTCGGAAACTGTGGCGAGACATATTGATGTTGTGCTGTTGGCGGAACTTGAATCTTACCGGCAAGTTTGCCGCACTCTGCGCCTTGTGGTTGATCGTGATCCTCTTGATAACGGCAGTCAGCGGTCTCTCTTTCTCAACAGTGCGCTATGAGATAGAGCAGGGGGTCCTCGCTAACGCCGAAATCCAATCGGTTTACGCCCGTGTTGATCGGATTGGACGACAGACACGGTTGGTCATGGCCCTTTTAGTATGCGGCGGCGGACTTGTCAGTTTTTTGGCTGCGGGGGGAGTGAAGGTAAGTATTCTTCGCAACATCAAGCGGATCTTGGATGTGGCCCATGCGTTCCAGGAGGGCGATTTGGATGCGCGGGTGTTGGGGACAAGTGCGGACGAGCTAGGCCAGTTGGCCGACACGTTCAACGCGATGGCAGCGCAGATTAAGGCCAAGGTCATCGAGATGGCGTCCTTGAACCAAGACTTACAGGCCAGTGAGCGCAAGTATCGCAAGCTCTTTGAGAATTCTCAGGACACCATCGTTACCACCACATTGGAGGGCGTGTTGTTGGATGTCAATCCGGCCGGCGCGCGGTTGTTAGGGTATACACCGTCTGACTTGCTGGGCCGTGACATCCGCACCCTACTGGTCCTGCCGGCCCAGTACGAAGCGTTTCGTGAACGCTTTTTGTCGGTTGGCGCCTTCAGCCTGGAGACACAAATGCTGCGGGCTGACGGCATGGCGATTGATGTGCTTCTTAATGCCGCACTTCAACGCTCCGACGACGGAACCCCCACCGGCTTTCAAATCATCCTGCGCGATGTGACCGAAGTAGTGAAGGCCGAAGCCGCTTTACGGTTGACGCAGTATTCGGTGGAACACAGTTCCAATATGATATTTTGGGTAGATGCGGAGGCGCGTCTGAAGTATGTGAACGAGACGGCCTGCGAGTGTTTGGGTTATACGCGCGAGGAGTTGTTAATGCGCACGCTCTTTGATATTAACTTATTTTGGTCCCCCAAAGTTTGGGAGACTAACTGGCATTGGTTAAAGCAAACGGGAGCGAATACCCTGCGCTCCCTTTATCGCCGCAAGGATGGCTCCACTTTTCCGGTAGAGGTCACGGCGAACTACCTGGAATTCAATCAACAAGAATATCTTTTTGCCTTCGCGGTAGATGTCACCGAGCGCCAGCAGGCTGACGCTGACCGGGCGCGGTTGATGGCGCAGGTGCGCGAGCAAGCATTGCAAGTGCAGCAAATCCTGAATACCACGCCAGAAGGAATGCTGCTGCTAGACGGCGCCCGGCGGGTGGTGTTGGCAAATCCTAGCGGTGAAGCCTGTTTGCAACTGCTTGCGGACGCGCGGGTGGGAGACGTGCTTTTGCGGTTGGGTAAAATTCCATTGGACGAAGTGCTGACGGCGACTCCTGAGGGTCTGTGGCACGAAATCAGCGAATCTTCCCGCATCTTCCGGGTGGTCGCGCGGGTAATTGAGACCGGCCCGGTGACGGGGGGCTGGGTGCTGGCGATTCATGAGGTGACGCAGGAGCACGAAATCGAACAACGGATCCATCGCCAAGAGCGTTTGGCGGCAGTGGGGCAGTTGGCAGCAGGGATTGCCCATGACTTTAACAACATCATGGCCGTGATTATTTTGTACAGCCAGTTGGCAATGCGGGATCCAGACGCCCCCCCTAAACTCCATGAGCGTCTGAAAACGATCACGCAGCAGGGGCAACGCGCCTCGGAGCTGATCGGGCAAATTTTAGACTTTAGCCGCAGCGCCGTGTTGGATCTCAGCCCGCTGGATGTAGTTCCCTTATTCAAGGAGCAGGTAAAATTATGGCAGCGCACGTTGCCGGAAGATATTACAGTGACGTTGGACTATCCCACCGATCAGGCGGCGCTGACGGTGCGGGCTGATCCCACCCGGTTACAGCAGATGCTGATGAACCTGGTGGTCAATGCCCGCGACGCCATGCCGGAAGGCGGCCTGTTGGAAATTGCTTTGGCGCGGGTGACGGTGACCGCTGACATGTTGCCGCCTTTACCGGAAATGCATGCCGGGCTTTGGGTGCGGATTACTGTGCGCGATACTGGTATTGGCATTCCCCCGGAAGTATTGCCCCACATTTTTGAACCGTTTTATACCACCAAAGCGCCGGGTAAAGGCACTGGCCTGGGATTGGCGCAAGTTTATGGTATCGTCGGACAGCACGAGGGCGTCATTGATGTAACCAGCTCGCCAGGGATAGGGACGACTTTTACTATTTACTTGCCGATGCTGTCGGCCTCCCCGAACACGTCGCTGGCAGCCGACAGTGTTTCTTTGCCTACCGGCGCAGGCGAAACTGTGTTGGTGGTGGAAGATGATGCGGTGACGCGCTCGGCCTTGCTAGAAACCCTGCGCATGTTAAACTACCATCCATTGGAAGCTGCGGATGGGGTGGAGGCTCTGGAGATTTACCGGCAGCACCGGGCGGACATTGCGCTGGTGTTAAGCGACTTAGTGATGCCGCGGATGGGTGGACGCGCGCTTGTACAAACCTTGCAAGAGGAGTGTCCAGAAGTGCGGGTGATAATCCTGACCGGTCATCCGCTGGATCAAGAAATGTCTGGCATACAACTGGAAGGGATAAAAGGTTGGATGCAAAAACCGCCGAATTTGGAGGGATTGGCGGACCTGCTGACGAAAGCCTTGCATGCCTGATCTCGGTTGCGCGTTTGGGTAAATTCTGCGCCGGCCTGTCAGAGACTAGGTCATTTCCATTGTGGCCCAAGAGCGTGCGCTCACCATCAAACACCACAATGTTCCCTGCTTCATTCTGCCAATGAGACGAGATCATTTCTATTCGGAAGTCAACGACTGGACGAGCTAACCCGCTTATCTCCGACTTTTTCCCTCACGTTCTTGGAATAGCTGACGACATAGGAGAAAACTTTCCTGCTTCTAATCTTGTTCTAATGTATAGGCAGTAAGATAGATATTTGAAAAATACCATCATTGTATGGAAGATAAGGGAGGTGTTTATGTCACAGACTGAATCGTTAGAGTTCAAGGCGGAAGTCCGCCAACTGCTGCACATCCTTTCACACTCGTTGTACAAAGAGCGCGAGATTTTTTTGCGCGAGTTACTCTCGAATGCATCGGATGCGCTGCACCGGATGCAATTTGAGATGTTAACGAATCAGGACGTGCTTGACCCGGACGCGGAACTGGCGATCCACGTGGACTTCGACGCGGAAGCGCACACGTTGACCGTCAGCGATACCGGTATCGGTATGACGCGCGACGAGTTCGTGGAGAACCTGGGCACCATTGCCCACTCCGGCGCGATGGCGTTCATGAAGAATTTGGAAGAAGGCCAGAAGGTCGAGGACATCATCGGGCAGTTTGGAGTGGGATTCTATGCTGTGTTTATGGTGGCCGACGAAGTCCGCGTGACCTCGCGCTCCTATCGCCCCGAGGCGACCGCCTGGACGTGGACGTCGCAGGGCGACAGCGCCTACACGCTCACCCCCGCCGACAAGGTCACGCGCGGCACGGTGGTCGAGGTGCAGCTCAAGGAAGACGCGACCGATTTCGCGGCTGCCTGGCGCTTGCAGCAGATCGTGAAGAAACATTCCAATTACGTCTCTTTCCCGATCTACGTCGAGAAGGAAGTTGCCAACCAACAGACCGCGTTGTGGCGGAAGTCGCCGCAGGACGTCTCGGAGGACGATTACGCCGAGTTCTACCGCCAACTGACGCTGGACTTTGAGAAGCCGCTGCTGCACTTGCACATCCAATCCGACGTGCCGGTGGATTTGCACAGCGTTCTTTACATCCCCCGCCACCGCGATCGGGGGGTGTTGCGGATGCGCGCGGATTATGGCCTCAAGCTCTACTCGCGCAAAATCCTGATTCAAGAGGACAACAAGGACTTGCTCCCGGAGTACATGCGCTTTGTCGAGGGCGTGGTGGATTCCGCCGACATCCCGCTGAACGTGGCCCGCGAGACGGTGCAAAGCAGCCGCACCATCGGCCACATCAAGAAAGCGCTGCGCAGCCGTCTGGTCAAAGAACTGCGCGCGCTGGGCGATGAGAAGCCGGACGACTACAAGCTCTTCTGGGAAACCTTTGGCGCCTTTGTTAAGGAGGGTGTCTCCAGCGATTTCGGCGGGCGGGACGATCTGCTGTCCCTGCTGCGCTTCACTACCTCCAAATCGGGCGGCGCGCTCGTTTCGCTGATGGAGTACGTGGGACGAATGCCGGAAACGCAAACCGAGCTCTACTACATCCTGGGCGACACGTTGGACGCTGTAGCCGGCAGCCCGCACCTGGACTATTTCCGCGCGCACGATTTGGAGGTGCTGTATCTGGTGGATCCCCTCGACCCCTTCATGGTGCAGAGCCTGCGGGAATACGAGGGCAAAGCGCTGAAGAACGTGGACGATCCCGACCTGAAGCTGCCGGATGCGGACACCCCCGCTGCGCCGGAGACCGGCGCGGAGTTGTCACCGGCCGCTTTCGGACAACTTATTGTGCGCTTCCAGGGGGTCCTGGGGGAGGGCGTCAAGGAAGTGCGGGAATCAAAGCTGCTCACCGACAGCCCATGCCGTCTCGTCTCTGCCGAGACCGGCCCGGTGCGCGAGATGGCGCGCGTGCGGCGGCTCCTGGAGCAGGACTTCGAGATTCCGCCGCAAATCCTGGAGATCAACCGGGGGCATCCTCTGATCCAAAACCTGGCGCACATGATCGAGGCGCAACCCTTCAATCCTCTGATTGACATGACCATTCAGCAGCTTTTCGACAGCCTGCTGCTGTTGGAGGGCCTGCATCCCAATCCGGCGCAAATGGCGCCGCGCATCCAGAAGATTTTGGAACAGGCTGCGGCATCCGCTGCGAAAACGGCGTAACCGGACGCTGATTTCCGCAGAGTTGCGCGGATCATTTTTCTAACCGTCAGCGTTCATCAGCGTTTATCTGCGCTCGCTCCCCCGCCGCCGAGGTATTGAATTTCGGCGGCGGTTGTTCGTTTAAATGTGCTATAATGAGGCCGATTGATTTTGATCGATCTCGGAGGGATAGGATGGAACCAGCCGTCATGCTGGTCATCGGCATCGGCGTTTTGTTGGTGGGATTGGCGCTGTTCCTGGCGTTGCGCCGGGCCGGCGCCAGCCGGTATCAGGATATGGAAGCGCCGCTGAGCGCCGAGACGCCGGCGCAGTTTGCGCGCGGAGAAGATTTGCCGCCAGAGTTAGTCTACGATGTGCGGGTGCTGATGGAGGCCGGGCGCAAAATAGAGGCCGTCAAGCGGGTGCGTGAAGTCACCCATTGGGGGCTGAAGGAAGCCAAAGATTACGTCGAATCTTTGACCGTCCCCGCCGGGACTATGTCTAGGCCACCTGCGACTGGCCCGCGTCCTTCTATGTCCCAGGAGCACATCCCGGCGCAAGTTTTGGGCGAAGTGCAGGATTTATTGGCGCGTCACGAAAAGATTGAGGCCATCAAGCGGGTGCGTGAAGTCACTCATTGGGGGCTGAAGGAAGCCAAGGATTATGTTGATGCGATAGAGGTGGCCGGTGGACTGTCGCCTGCTGGCCGTCCGTATGGAAATCTATCAAATGTCCCTGTCCATCAGAGAGAGATTTCGGCGGAGGCGCTGGGCAGGGTTCAGGACTTGTTGGCCCGTCGGCAAAAGATTGAAGCCATTAAGGTGGTACGCGAGGTCACCAACTGGGGGCTGAAAGAGGCCAAAGACTTCGTAGATGAGTTGGAAATTAGTCGTTAAGCAGTGAATCAGGAGGCAAAGATGCGAAAGAAGAAAAGTGCGGCGCAAGTGGTGTTTACAGTGATTACCATTATTTTGTTGGCAAGTATGATCTTGGGCGTTATTGCTTCAGCATTTCAACCTTATTAATCTTATAGCCAGAAGACCGGAGCTCACGTGTTGGCGCGGACGCCTTGTCCGCGCCGACACCCCCTTTTTTACCCACAGCGATAGCGGAGTGTTTCAATCCGTTTAATCCGTTCATTGACTATGTTCGAGGAGGTTCGCATGGCCTTATCCGCGTTGAGAGAATTCCACGTTTCCCGCGATGCTCGCACCCGCTATCAATTTGACGATCCTTTGTTCGCCTTTAACGGCAATGTGATCTTTGCCAATTTCCACGCCGCGCGCGTTTTCGCCCAGAAAATGAACGACAAGCGAGATGTGGTGAACTTCCCGGAGCGGGCGGTGAAAGCCGGGCAAATCAACGCGATGGGTTTGATTGACGAACTGCTCCACGTTGCCATTGCCCGCTACCGTGAGACACGCGCGCCCCGCGTGATGGAAGAGGCGCTGCGCTACATGGAAGACCGCCTGGGGCGCGATGCACTCAACGCCGCGCTGGCGACCTTTGCCGACGAGTTCCCGCCGGTGGCTGTGCATCGGGGAACAATGCCCCTGGAAGACTACCTGAACGGCGTCACGCATGGCACCCCGCATCGGGAAGTGATTCTCGAAGAAATGCTTCTGCTGTGGCTGGCAAACCTCAACCCCGCTTTTGATCCTTTCGTCGAGTTGTTTGAGGACGCCCGGCTGGAACGCGAGACCGCCTACGAACCGATTATGCGGCTGACCTATCAGTTCTTTGACACACAGCCGCGCTTTGGCGCTAAAGGTCAGAACCTCATTGATATGCTGCGCGCGCCCGCGCTGGCCTCCCCACACTCATTAGAGGGGCAGCTTGACTACATCCGCAGCTTTTGGGGGGAGTTCCTGGGGGAGTACCTTTACCGACTTTTGAGCAGCCTGGATTTCCTGGCCGAAGAGGAAAAGGTCTTCTTTGGCTTCGGGCCGGGGCCGGCGCAGGTCTACGAATTCGGCGGGATGGTCGCGGAGCCGGAAAACTTCAGCCCGGACAGCGCCTGGATGCCGCGCGTCGTGCTCATCGCCAAGAACGTCTACGTCTGGCTGGATCAACTGTCCAAAGAGTATAAACGCACGATTACCACGCTCGATCAAGTGCCCGACCGCGAACTGGATAAGCTAGGGGCCTGGGGCATCACCGGCCTGTGGTTGATCGGTGTGTGGCAACGCAGCGAGGCTTCCCGGCGCATCAAGCAGATCATGGGCAACCCGGAAGCGGTGGCGTCGGCCTATTCACTTGACGAGTACCGTGTGGCAGACGACCTGGGCGGCGAGGCGGCTTTCGACAATCTCAAGCATCGCGCCTGGCAGCGCGGCGTGCGCATGGCGACGGACATGGTCCCCAACCACGTGGGCATTGACGCCCGCTGGGTCATCGAGCACCCCGATTGGTTCGTCAGCCTGCCCTATCCGCCGTTCCCGACGTACTCCTACAACAGTGAAGACCTCTCGCGCGACGGGCGGGTGGGGATTTATCTGGAAGACCACTATTATTCCCGCAACGACGCCGCCGTGACCTTCAAGCGGTTGGATCACTGGACAGGCGACGCGCGTTACATCTACCACGGCAACGACGGCACGAGTATGCCCTGGAACGACACCGCGCAGCTCAACTACCTCAACCCTGAAGTGCGCGAGGCTGTCATTCAGACCATCCTACAGGTCGCGCGCCGTTCCCCCATCATCCGCTTTGACGCGGCGATGACGTTGACGAAACGCCATTACCAGCGGCTCTGGTTCCCGGAGCCGGGGACCGGCGGCGACATCCCCTCCCGCGCGGACTTCGGCATGACCAAAGCCGCCTTTGATGGGGCGATGCCGGAGGAGTTCTGGCGCGAAGTGGTCGATCGCGTCGCGGCGGAATTGCCCGACACGCTCCTGCTCGCCGAGGCGTTCTGGCTGATGGAGGGCTATTTCGTCCGCACCTTGGGGATGCACCGGGTCTACAACAGCGCGTTCATGAATATGCTGCGCGACGAGAAGAACGCCGAGTACCGCCAGGTGATCAAAAACACGCTGGAATTCGATCCGCAAATTCTCAAGCGGTATGTCAACTTTATGAACAACCCCGACGAACGCACCGCGGTGGATCAATACGGCAAGGGTGACAAATACTTTGGCATTTGCACGTTGATGTCTACCATGCCCGGTTTGCCGATGTTCGGCCACGGGCAGGTGGAGGGCTACACTGAGAAGTACGGCATGGAATACCGGCGGGCCTATTGGGACGAGACGCCCGACGTATCCCTGGTGGAGCGCCACGAAAAGCAGATTTTCCCCATCCTGCACAAGCGATACCTGTTTGCTGAAGTGGAGAATTTCCTGCTCTACGATTTCTACACTCCCGAAGGACACGTGGACGAAAATGTCTTCGCTTACTCCAACCGTATGGGTGGGGAGCGCGCGCTGGTGATCTACCACAACCGCTACGCCGAGACGCGTGGCTACGTGCGCATCTCGGCAGCGTTTGCGGCCAAGGGCGGCGCCGGCGAGAAGTCCCTGGTGCAGCGCACCCTGGCGGATGGCCTTAGCATCCCAGCGGACAGTGAGACCTTCCTGGTCTTCCGGGACGCAGTGTCGGGCCTGGAATACATCCGCAATGCGGCTGCCGTGTATGCAAGCGGGTTGTACGCTGAGCTGCACGCCTACCAGGTGCATGTCTTCATAGACTTCCGCGAGATTCGTGACAACGTTTGGCGTCAATATGCCCAACTGACCACTTATCTCAACGGGCGGGGCGTGCCCGACGTGGAGGAGGCTCTCAAAGAACTGTTCCTTGAACCGGTACACGCTCCGTTCCGTATGTTGGTGAGCGCGCCGGCCTTCCACTGGTTGGCGGGAGAACGGGGGCGGGAACTATCTGCGCTGCCTGTTGCCGCCGAGTCTGCCGAGGGAGAGGCCGATGTGCTTACTCAGGTCGAGCAGAAGATGGGTGATTTGCTGGCGGCTGTGGCGCACACGGCGACCGGGAAGGACGCGACGCCGGACGATGTCGCGCCCATCGCGCGCGAGGTGCGCGTCATGTTGATGCAACTCCTGACGTTATCGCAATCACTGCCGCTGTTGGCGGCGGAGCATCCGGTGTGCGCCGACGCCGTCGCCTACGTATTGCGGGGGATGCCGCCTGACGATAGGGGGCGTTGGGGCATCGCTTTAAGCTGGTTGTTTACCCGTGATTTGGGCAGGATGGTGAGTGCAGACCCTTACGCCGAAATCAGCCGCAGTTGGCTGGACGAATGGTTGCTTGGAAAACTGATTGGCAACGCTCTGCGGGAGATGGGGCTGGATGATGGGCAGGTGGGACGTTCTGTGGCGTTGCTTAAGGCGTTGTTGGGCTATCGGCGCTGGCTGCCCGCCGAGAACGCGCCCCGTGAGGCGCAGGCCTACCATTTGCTCCACACCGCGCTACAGCAGCCTGAAGTTCAGACCTATCTGGGCATTAATCGCCATCGGGGTATCCTGTGGTTTAACAAAGAAGCCTTTGAGCATTGGCTCTGGTGGCTGATGTTAGTTTACACACTCGAATCGTTGGCGTTGGGGGAGGGGGCGGCGACTCGCTTGGCGGCTTTCTACCAGATTGTTCGTGCGCTGCTGGCCGCTGAGGCGGAATCAGACTATCAGGTGGCGAAACTGTTGGAGGCGTTCTCGGCCCGCGAATGAATGGGCAAGGCGCGCCACTGAAAAAAACAATGTGGGAGCGACTATTTTGATCTCAACCGAGGCCAATCTTCAACCCACCACTGTCCTTGTCGTGGATGAGAACCGTGAAGTGCGGGAGTATGTCCGGCGCGCGGTTTTGGAGCCGGTGGGGTACCAGGCGCTTCTGGCCGAGGATGCCCGCACTGCTTTGAGCCTGGCTGAAGAGCAGCGCCCCACACTCATTGTCGCCGATTACGAGCCGCCGGACATGGCCGGCCTGGAATTCTTGCGCGCGTTGCGCCTCCAGGGCACTCTGGCCCCGGTGATTCTGACGACCGCCTGGGGCAACCGTCTGTTGGATGTTGAGGTGTTTGACCTGGGCGTTCGTCACTGCATCCTCAAACCTTTTCGGGTGGAAAGACTTCAGACGGTGATGCGGGAGATTCTGGATGCTGACCAACTGCGGATAGAGCGGGACGGGCTGTTGACGCAGCTCAAATATACTCATGTCCAGCTTCAGGAAATCAGTGAGGAATCGGCGCGGCAGGTGCAGGAACTAAACACACTTTATCGCGTCAGCAAGGCCGTGACGACACTGCGCGAGCGCGAAAAACTGATGGAGCGCATCGTGGATGCGGCTTTATACCTGACTGGCGCAATTGATGGGCAACTCATCCTCATTGAAACGGAAGGCATCCCTAAGATGCAGATGCGCCGCCGCCGCGAGGGCGCTGATTATGGCCCGCCCGATAAAGACGAGTCATTGTATACGATGACCGCCGGTCTGATGACAACAACCTCGTTGACCGTGGGCGAGAAAACCCTCGGATCGCTTATCGTGAGTAACAAATACAATCGCGAGCCGATCAACAAGCACGAACGACAACTACTGCACATGTTGGGCGATTATGCGGCGATTGCTATTGAAAATTTCCGTTTATTGGCCGAAATCGAGGAACGCCGGGAGCATGAGAAGCGCGAACTACGCAAGCTCTTCGAGCATTACGTGTCGCCCCCGGTGGTCGAGCGTATTTTGCAGCAGCCGGAAAGCGTGCGGCCTGGCGGGCAGCGGCAGGTCGTCACCGTCCTATTTGCCGACTTGCGGGGGTTCACGCGTTTCAGTGCGCAAAATGAGCCGGAGGCTCTGTTGGAGGTCATCAACAGCTACCTCGCTATCGCTGCTGATGCGGTGATCGGCGAAGAAGGCATCCTTGATAAGTTTATGGGAGACGAGGCGATGGCGTTCTTCAATGCGCCGTTGCCACAGGCCGATCACGCATTGCGCGCCGTGCGCGCAGCCTGGAAAACCTTGGAGGGCACGGAGAAAGTTCACGAATTGTTTCCCTCGTATCAGCGCATTTCGTTTGGCATTGGGATCGCCACCGGGGATGCTATTGTGGGGAATGTGGGTACGCAGCACATGGTCAACTTCACGGTGATGGGACACACGGTCAACAAGGCGCATATGTTACAGGAAGTGGCGCCATCCAACAAAATCCTGATCTGCCGAAACACTTACGAGCTACTGCGTGATCAGATCGTTGTCAAAGAATTACCCCAAATGCAGTTCAAAGGGCAGCAGCAATGCCCTGAATCTGTCTACGAAGTGGTGGAGCTGAAGTCCTTAGGGGCTTGAATGATTTGACGTGAAACTGTGAAACGTGAAACATGAAGATTGGAATGTGCAAACCTCACGTTTCACGTTTCGTAGTTCGCGAATTTTACAGCGTCGCCATAAATCGGGATAATCCATTGACGCCCTTTTCAATCGTTTCTATATCCGTAGCGTAAGAAATACGCACGTTGGCGTCGGCGCCAAAGCCGATGCCCGGCACCAGGGCCACATATTCCTGTTCCAGCAATCGTTGACAGAACGTCATCGAGTCCAGGCCGGTGGCGGCGATGCCGGGGAAAATGTAGAACGCGCCATCCGGCTGTGCGACCTGTAGGCCGGGAATCTCCCGGAGACGGGCGAGCAACACATCGCGGCGGCGCTCGAAGGCCTGGCGCATCGTCTCGATTTCATCTTGCGGTCCTTCTAATGCGGCAATCGCGCCATATTGCGCGAAACTGTTAACGCATGATGTGACGTGTGATTGAATATTGGTGGCCGCTTTGATGAGCGCCTGTGGCCCTGCCACATAGCCCAGACGCCAACCGGTGGCCGCATACGCCTTGCTGAATCCGTTGCAGGTCACGGTAAGGTTGAAAATTTCCTCCCCTAAACTGCCAATACTAACATGTTCCACACCATCGTAGACCAACTTCTCATAGATCTCGTCAGCGATAACGGCTAACCTGTGCTCAACCAGCACTTCGGCCAGGGCGCTCAACTCTTGGCGCGTATACACCGCGCCGGTTGGGTTCGAGGGCGAGTTGAGGATTAACAGACGAGTGCGCGGCGTAATGGCGGCGCTCAGTTGCTCCGGCGTGATTTTGAATCCCGTGGCTTCCGTGGTGGGGAGGAAAACCGGCGCCCCGTGCGCCATTTTGACGATTTCTGGGTATGTGACCCAGTACGGAATGGGGATCAACGCCTCGTCACCGGGGTTGATCAGAGCCATCAGCACATTGAACAACCCTTGCTTGCCGCCGACGGTGATCATCACCTGAGCGGGGGAGTAGGCCAGCGCATTTTCGCGCGCCAGCTTTTGTGCGACCAGCTCGCGCAGCCGGGGCAGACCGGGGGGCGGCGTGTACTTAGTTAGGCCGCGATCCAGCGCGGCTTTGGCTGCCTCGCGGATGTGGCGCGGCGTGTCGAAGTCCGGCTCCCCGACACCGAAGTTACACACTGCAACGCCTTGAGCTGTCAGTTCTTTAGCGCGTGAATCTATCGCAAAGGTCAGGGATGGGGCAATGGCAAGCGCCCGTTGGGACAAGGGAATCATCATGGTCTCCTTTTGTGATATGGGGAAATGGGAAACTGGAAATTTGTAATGAGTAATGAGTCATGCGCAATGAGGGGGTGTTGTGTCTTGCTCCCCACTTCTTACTCCCTACTCCTTACTCTCTACTCCTTACTATAATGAAATTATGGTTTCTGACAACAACGAGTGAACATAGCTGAAACAACTTTCATGATTCGTGACCTGCCGGTTTATGGGAACCTGATCCTGGCGCCTCTGTCCGGGTATAACGACTGGCCTTTCCGCCGCCTCTGTCGGGAATTTGGCGCAGCCCTGGTTTATACTGGCCTGCTGTCGGCGCAGGGGATTCTCTACGGCTCCCAACGCACGCATGAAATGTTGGCCTTTCACGCTGACGAGCGCCCGTTGGTTTGCCAACTTTTCGGCGGCGAGGTGGATACTCTGCTTGCCGCCGCTCAAGTGGTGGTGGCGGCCGGGGCCGATGTGTTGGATGTGAACCTGGGCTGCCCGGAGCCGAAAGTCACCAAGAAGGGCTATGGCGCGGCGTTGCTGAAAGACCCGGCGCAGATTGGGCGGATTTTTGCACGTCTCACGCGCGCCGTCCCGTTGCCCGTCACGGCCAAAATCCGCCTGGGATGGGATGCCGCTTCGCGCAACTATCTGGAGGTCGCCCGCGCGATGGAAGAAAATGGCGCGGCGTTGATTGCCGTTCACGGGCGTACCGCCGACCAATTCTACCTGGGCGAGGCCGATTGGGACGCCATCGCGGAGGTCAAGCAAGCCGTCTCCGTTCCCGTGCTGGCCAGCGGAGATGTGCGCTGCGTTGCCGATATTGCCCGTATCCAGGCGCACACCGGTTGTGACGGCGTGATGATCGGGCGGGCAGCGGTCGGCAATCCGTGGATTTTCGGACTTCGTGACCGTGATGCTGTGCCGCTCGCCGAGCGCGTCTCTGTAATGCTGCGCCATTTGCGAGACATGGTGGATGAGGCAGGCGCCTATCACGGCCTCGTTTGCTTTCGAAAACACTTGAGCGAATATCTGCGCCGCGCCGGACTACCCCGTCATCTGCGCGCAAAGATGACCAACTGCGACGACCTTGACCGACTGATTGCGCTTTTGGAACAAACCGCTCTTTCCGTTTCATCCATTAAACCCGTTGGGGACTTGTAGTTTTTGGGGTGTGTGCTATCGTAAGTTTAGGGTTGCAACCAGCCCAACTATCATTCCTTTAACCCACGCTATGGAGGGGAGACTATGAATCTGCTGAAGAATGCTAACTTTGATGAAGGCCATCATCACCAGGACAATATCCCTGAAATTGTAGTTCCCAATGATTGGCAGTTGTATTGGGTTGATAACCGCGTCTTCAAGGGGGCAGAAACCAAAGCCTATCGCCCTGAGTCGGTAGTTTGGAATATCATCAATGCGCCTCCGCATGAGAAGCCGTTATTCTTCCTCAGTGGGAATTACTGCTGGAAAGTGTTCAAGGCCAGCGCGCCGGTATACTACGCGGCCACTCAGTCTGTAACTGGTTTGACGCCAGGGGCGAAGTATCGCTTTAACGCCAAAGTATTCCCGGACATCGTGACCGGCTACAAAGACGGAAAGAAAGTTCGACCCGACGAAATCTGGTCTGCCGAGGCCCGATCCGGTTGGAGCGCGCCGGATACCCCCTGGCCCCAGGCCGAAGATGGCGACGTCAACTGGAGCCAATGGTTCAACAAATACAGCAACAATTTTGTCTTTGGGGCCTACAATGATGTGTGGATTGAATTTGTGGCGCCGCCCAGCGGTGAAGTGCGCGTCTGGGTAGAGTGTAAGGCCAAGTGGGGTTTCGAGAACAACTGGTTTATGGACTCTTTCTCCCTTGAACCGCTCGGCCCCGGCGGCGAGCCGCCCGTTACCCCGCCGCCGCCCGTCACCCCACCGCCGTCAACCGGTTTGGTTTCTAGCGTGGTGCGCGGCGCCCCGCGTATGCAGTACAGCCGCACCTACATCCTGCTGCCTACTACCCTTGCCCCGGAGATGGCCGCGGCGGCGCTGAAGGTGGCCCAGGAGTACGGTTGTTCGATTGGCTATTCCCCGGATGACGGCGGCGTCGGCGACCTGGATATGCGCCGCGTCATCTGCGTCAGCCCGGACAAGATCGGCACCGGTATCAGCCAGGCGTGGTACGACCAATACTACCCGGACGTGTTGTTTGTGCCGATTGCGTTCGCCAGCAGTCCCGCCGATCTGGAGCGACAGCTCAAGACGCTGTTTTAAGGTGAGACCCTCGTTCTGAAGGCCAGGATCAAAAAATGTTGGCGCGGGCGGTTGTGCTGCCCGCGCCAACATGTCCTTTAACCTGCCGCTTGAGCGGCTATGTTGGGGAATTGTTATGACCACCCTCTCAAAATCCCGCATGACGTTGGAAGCCGTCGCTACTTATCCTTCACCGGGTATGGCTGCTCCGAGCGCGTTCGCTTTCAGCCCGGATGACACGCTGATGACGTATCTGCACAGCTCGGAAGGCTCGCTGCGCCAGCAGTTGTACGCCTTTGACCCGGAAACCGGGCATCATTGGCAGTTGGTGATCCCGCCGGGCGCTGGCGATCAGGAAGAAACGCTTTCTCTGGAAGAAAAACTGCGCCGCGAGCGCGCTCGTTCCCTGGCCCTGGGCGTGACAAACTATGCCTGGGCTGCTCAGAGAACGCGGCTGCTGCTCCCACTCGGCGGCGAGCTTTACGTTCAGGACGGCGCCGCGGCGCCGTTGCGCCTCTTGGTGAGCAAAGAGAACGGGCCTGCTCTCGATCCACAACTTTCTCCCGATGGCGCCTGGGTGGCCTATGTGCAAGACGCTGAATTGTACCTCGTCTCTACAGATGGCGGGACGCCACGCCAGCTCACCACCGGAGCGCGCGGCACGGGGCGCACGCACGGCCTGGCGGAGTATATTGCACAGGAGGAGATGGATCGTAAACACGGCTTCTGGTGGTCGCCGGACGGCCAATGGCTGGCATTTACTGAGGTGGACGAAACAGCCATTCCGATCTACCGCATCGTCCATCAGGGCAGCGACGCCCTCGGAGACGCGGCGCAGGAAGATCATCACTACCCCTTTGCCGGTCAGAAAAACGCCAGGGTGCAACTGGGAATAGTTTCCAGCGTGGGCGGCGATCCACTGTGGCTGAATTTAGGCGACGCCGAATATCTGGCGCGCGTGACCTGGTTCCCGGATGGCAGCCTCGTCGCGCAACTGGAGAACCGCGCGCAGACCGAACTGCGCCTGGTGCGCTTCAATCCGCAGGCCGGCCAGGGGACGCTGCTGCTGACCGAGACCAGTGACGTGTGGATCAATCTGCACGACATGCTCTGGCCGCTGCGCGATGGGCGCTTCATCTGGGCTTCCGAGCGCACTGGATTTCGACACCTGTACCTCTACGATGTTGCCGGGACTTTGCTGCGCCCATTGACGCAGGGAGAGTGGCTCGTGGATGCGCTGGAAGGGGTGGACGAGGCGTGTGGATTGGTGTACTTCTCCGCCACCCGCGAGCATCCCACCGAGCGCCACCTCTACGTCGTCCCGCTGGAAGGCGGCGAGGTGCGCGGCATCACGCAGGAGTCGGGGACGCATCAGGTGACGTTGGATCACGCCTGTCGTCGCTTTGTGGACCTGCATTGTAGCCTGGATCAGCCGCCGACGGCGACGCTGCGTTCTTTGGAGGACGGCGCGGCGCTGACGCCGGTGTATACAGACTTGGATCCACGTATTGAGGCGTTGGGTCTGCGCCCGCCGGGCATGGTGGAATTCAAGAGCCGCGACGGGGCGACGTTGTACGGCGCGTTGTACGTGCCATCGGAAGAGCGGTTCGGGCCTGGGCCGTATCCGACGATTGTGTACGTCTACGGTGGGCCGCACGCGCAGATGGTCGTCCATCACTGGCGCATGGCGGCGACGATGCGCGCGCAATACCTGCGCAGTCTGGGCTTCCTGGTCTTCGTGATGGACAATCGCGGCAGCGCGCGGCGCGGGCTGGCTTTTGAAGGAGCCATCAAGCACAACCTGGGTGACCTGGAAGTGGCCGATCAGGTGGATGGCGTCCGCTGGCTGGTAGCGCAATGCCTGACCGATCCCGCGCGTGTGGGCGTCTACGGCTGGAGTTATGGCGGCACTATGGCTTTGATGTGCCTGGCGCGCGCCCCGGAGACCTTCCGGGCCGCCGTAGCCGGCGCGCCAGTGACGCACTGGGACGGCTATGACACGCATTACACCGAGCGTTACATGGGCACGCCGCAGTCGAACCCGCAGGGATATGCTATCAGCAATGTGATGGCGCACGTCGCCGCGATCCAGGGCAAGCTGTTATTGGTGCATGGCCTGATTGACGAAAACGTCCACTTCCGTCACACCGCTCGACTGATCAACGCCCTGATTCGCGCGCGCAAACCCTATGAACTGCTACTCTTCCCTGACGAGCGCCACTCGCCGCGCAGCCTCGCCGACCGGGTGTATATGGAGGAGCGGATCTGTAACTTTTTCGCGGAGAATTTGTGATATTGGCTCGGCGGATTCAACGGAGGGGGGACTTGGCTTTGGCCTATCCGTTGAATCCGTTCAATCCGTTGAGATATTTTTTTGCGGGAGGGAACTATGTCAGCTTTTACGTTCACGCAATTGGAAGAGGGTGAAATGCTGGTGATCGGGCCGGTGGCGTTTTCCAGCAGCAGCTCGGTCAGCTTCAGCGGGGGCGGGGGGCAACAGGCCCAGGTGAGTCGCGCCAACGTGCGTAAAATTGGGATCACCAACCGGCGTGTGATTGTGGAGCAGGGCGACCAACCGCGTGACGCGCAGGTGATCTCAAATGCGGAGGTGACGCGTGTCTACATCCGGCGGGAGCGGATGGGCAGTAAGGTGGAGAAGATCGAAACCCGCCAGGGACAAACGGTGAAGCTGGACATCGCCGGTCTGAAGCCGGCGGAGGAAGCGCGCCTGTTCGAGATTTTCCCCAATGCGGAGATCGGCGAAAAGAAAGGCCTGTTTGGCGGCTTCTCCAAACTCGCGCCGCAGCCCGTACCGGCACCGCGCGCACCCTCCGCGCCCCGGCCGCCGGCGCCGGCCAAACCCGCGTCGCCCGTTCCCCCGCCATCGGCGTGGCCGGCGCGGAGCCACATTGATGACCCGGACATCCACTCATTGGACGATCTGCGTCGTTACTACCCGTTGGCGCCGGAATACGATTACGTGCAGACCGACGATGGCGACTACTGGGTCAAGCGGCTGAGCGACGGCGCGCAATTCGCCCTCCTGGTGGAAGAAGAAATGCTGGGGTTCGACGTGCCGCTGCAAGACCCCAAGCGCAGGAAAATCACCATCGAAGTGATCAAACGGAAATAGGTTCCGAAGGCCATGACGACAATGAGCAACCTTGAGGAATATGCGGATCCTGAAATTTATGATTTGGAGAATTTCACTTTTGAACCGGATGGGGTGTTTCTTCTCAATTTTGCTCAAAAACTTCAGGGGGCAGTTCTTGAGTTAGGGTGTGGCACGGGCAGAGTGACCATTCCTCTGGCTCAAAATGGACTGGACGTAACGGGCCTTGATGTCGTTCCGGCGATGATTGAGCGAGCCAGGCAAAAAGCTGGGAATCTACCCATCCATTGGATCACGGCTGATGCGCGTTCTTTTCGACTTGAACGGCCCTTTCGATTGATCTTTGAGACCGGTAGTGTATTTCAGCACATTCTTAGCCGCTCAGGTCAGGAGGATTTTCTGGCGCGGGTAAGAGAACACCTGGAGGACGATGGGCGATTTATCTTTGCCCTGCTGTTTCCCCATCCTGATTTGCTCACCTCTGTGGAAACCGAAAAGGATTGGTTCACTTACAAAAATCATGCCGGGCAGGAGATTCGGGTATCAGGTACAGAATCTTATGATCCGATTCGTCAGATAAAGCTGGAAACTGCCTATCGCAGGTGGATAGATGCCAGTGGGCAGGAGGTTCTCAAGATAGCTCCCTTATCTCTGCGGTATATTTTCCCGCAAGAAGTAGAAGCGTTGCTTTACTACAACGGGTTTCAGATTTTGGAGCAATTCGGCGATTGGGATGGAAGTCCGTTGACAGACAAAAGCCGGCTGATGATCCTCATTTGCCGGAAGCGATGACAAGCCCTGTTCATATTCACGCCACACACCCTCCCAGTCTGGGAGGGTGTGTTTTTGTATCTCCTCACTGCTATTCTCAGGCCCAAATCAAGTAATCGGTAAGTCTACCCTAACAGCGTGCCCCCCGCATCCGATTGATCCGTTTGCTTGCTCCAATCCACGCCCTCTTCGTCTTCCATCGAATGGCTCTTGCGCCATTCCTCGAAGTCGGCCTCGATTTCTTCCGTCCACTTCGTATCCATCTGGCTGGAATTGTAAATCCCCTCCCGCAGCCGTTGATGGCTGAAGCGTTCGCGCATGTGCGTCCGCTCCGAGTGTTCCACCACCTCTTCGGCCAGATGCGGCGGGATGAACAGCACGCCGCTCATCGTCCCCAACACCACGTCGCCGGGCATACACGTCGCCGCGCCGATGCGACACGGCACATTCAGGCCCGTCAGCATCACATTGCGGATGGGGGTGGGATCGCAGCCCTTGCAGAACGTGACGGCGTTGGGGATGTCCACGATCTGCTGCATATCGCGGATGCCGCCATAGATGACCTGCCCCCGTCCCGTGCGCGTGGCGATGGCGGTGGAGAGGTTCGCGCCGGAGTAGGTGCCCTCGTAGACCTTGCCGAACAGGTCAATGACGATCACGTCGTCCTTCACCAGCGTTTCGATGACCCACGAGTTCATCGCGCCGATGCGCTTTTCCTCGTTGTGGCCGTAATCCATCAAGTAGTCGTGCAGATCGGGGCGGTGCGGCACGAATACGCCCGTCACGGCGCGGCCCACCAGCACGCGATCCGGGTGCGTGCGAACCCAGTCGCCCTCAAACTGGAAATGGTAGTTATGATTCCACAGCACGGCCCCCTCCTCGGTCACGACGCGCTGCATCCGCCGCAGAATGTCGTCCGGCACACGCGGGCGACCGTCCGGGAAACGCTCCCCCTGCCACAGCGGGGTCAACTGGATAATGTCGTCGCGGTTATTGAATTTCATGGCTTCGCTTCTCCTTGTTTGAAAAATTGGGGGTCAGGACTTACAATGTCCATGCTCAACGAGTATAGGTCAATTTCGTAAAACGTGAAACGTAAAACGTGAAACGTGAAACGTAGGGCTTTTGTTGTGAGATCATTACGTTTTACGTTTTACGCAGTATTTAATCCAATTCAACAAGGAGATACTATGAAGATCACGGATGTACAGGCATGTGTGATTGGCCGGGAAGAGCCACACAGCGGCGGGTGTGTGTGGACGTTTGTGCGGGTCTACACCGACGAAGGCATTGTGGGGACGGGCGAGTGCAACTCGGCGGCGGCGGGGGCGTCTGGCTTCGCCGTGAAGCAGGCGATCCTGGCGATGAAGCGGGCGCTGATCGGCAAAGACCCGCTGGACGCCGGGCCGCTGTGGGAGCTGCTGCGGCGGTGGGGACGCTACGGCGGCACGACTAACGCGCCGCTCATCTTCGCGCTGACCGGCATCGAAAACGCGCTCTACGACATCGCCGGCAAGGCGTTGGGCGTGCCCGTCTACCGGCTGCTCGGCGGCAAATTCCGCGACAAAATCCGGCTCTACGCCGACCTCCACGCGGGCGACGAGGAGACGCCGGAGGCTTACGCGGCGAAGGCCGTGGAAGTGATCGAGGGCGAAGGCTACAGCGCGGTGAAATTCGACGTGGATCACACCGGCGTGGGCAAGCTCGATCCGTGGAACTGGACGACCGGCGCGCAGGAGATGACCCACATCATCCACCTGATCGCCGCTGTGCGCGAGGCCATCGGCTACGAGACTGACCTGGCGATTGACTGTCACGGCCAGTTCGACGTGGGGTCCGCCATCACGCTGGCGAAGGCGGTGGAGCCGCTGCGCTTGATGTGGCTGGAGGAGCCGGTGCCGGCGGAAAACCTCGACGCGCTAGCGCACGTCAAGGCGGCGACCAGCACCGTCATCTGCACCGGCGAGAATCAGTACACGCGCTGGGAATTCCTGCAACTGCTCCAAAAACGCGCCTGCGACGTGATCATGCCCGACCTCTCGAAGGCCGGCGGCATCATGGAGGCCAAGCGCATCGCGGACATGGCCGACGCCTTCTACGTCCCGCTGGCGCCGCACAACGTTTCGTCGCCGCTGGGGATGATGGCCGCGTGTCACGTCTGCGCCGCCGTCCCCAACTTCCTGGTGCTGGAATTTCACGGGCGCGACATCCCCTGGTGGAACGACCTCTGCGACGGCGATAAGCCCTTCATCCGCAACGGCTGGATGCACGTCTCCGAGCGCCCCGGCATTGGCGTGGAGTTGAACGATGCCGTGGCGAAGTCGCTGCTGTGGCATGGGGATACGTATTTTGATTGAGCCTGCGAATGAGCGGATCGGCGGATCAGCGAATGAGCGAGTCAGCGAATGAGCGAATCAGCGAACCCTAAACTTACCCCCGCGCCCCCTCTCCCCCTCACCCCCTCTCCCCATCCTCTCCTCGCCCTCTGCATCCGCCTGCCGGGCAACGAAATCAACGACCTCGTCGCGGCGGAGTGTGCGGCGTTAACGGGCGGCCGTCCCGATGCAGACGGCGTGGCGTTCTGTGACACGTTGGAGCGCATCCCGCAGGCGGCTTACGTGCGGACGGGAGTGCGCCGCCTTGTTTATGCTCCCAGTTTCGAGGAATTGTTGGACGTGCTGCGCGAAGCCCGGCTCGATTTGCCTGATTTCCGTATTTTCTCCCTGGAGCTTTCGGCGCGATTCCCGCTCCCTTCTCACGAAGCCATCGTCGCCGCCGCCGATCAGATTCTCACCCGCCCTAATTTGACCCAACCGCGTCATCGCTGCTTGCTGGTGGCGCAGGCCGGCAACTTCTGGCTCGGCGAGATTCTGGCGGAATCCACGCAAAGTCACGCGCGCCACGCGCGCAAGCCCTACCACGTCTCCAGCTCGCTCGATGCGCGGATCGCGCGCGCCCTGGTGAACCTGGTCGCGCCGCCGGCCCGCTCGCTCATTGACCCGTGCTGCGGGACCGGCTCGATTCTGCTGGAAGCGCACGCGCTGGGCCTGGAGACCTACGGCGCGGACTACAACCCCAAGTTGATGAGCAAGGCGCGGCGCAACCTGGAACACTTCGGTTACCCGCCCCGCGTGGATCGCGCCGACGCCCGCGTGTGGTCGCGCACCGCCGACGCCCTCGTCACCGATTTGCCCTACGGCCACCGGCTGGAATCGGTGGACGCCATCCTCCCTGACATCCTGGCGCACGCCATCCAGCTCGCGCCCGTCGCCATCTACGTGGCCGGGGACAACCTCGCTCCGCAACTGGCCGCCGCAGGCTATACGGACATTGAAGTCCTGCGCATCGTCAAGCACAACAGCTTCATCCGCTACGTACACAGAGCAAAAAGCGGATCAGCGGATCAGCGAGAAAGCGAATGAGCGAAAAAGCGAGTCAGCGGATCAGCAAACTTCACAGCCCACAACCCACAACTCATAACCCACAACCCCATAACTCAGCACTCAGTCCTCAGCACTCAGCACTAAAGGAGCACTTATGAAATACACCTGGATTCTTTTCGACGCCGACGGCACGCTGTTTGATTACGACAAAGGCGAATGCGACGCGCTGGCGGGGACGTTTGCGCAGTTCGGCCTGCCGTTTGACCCGCTTTACCTGGCCCTCTACCACGCTATCAATGATCTGGTCTGGCGCGACTTCGAGCGCGGGACGACGACGCAGGAACGATTGAAGACGGAACGCTTTGCGCGACTCTTTGCCGCCATCGGCCTGCATCCCGCGCCCGATGCGGCAGCGTTCAATGTAGCCTATCTGGATAACCTGGGCGATTGCGCCGACTTGCTGCCCGGCGCGGAAACGGTGGTCAATGCGTTGCGCGGTCACGTGCGGCTGGGGCTGATCACCAATGGCCTGCATTCCGTGCAGCGCCCGCGTCTGCGCAAGTCGGCCATCGGCGACGCTTTTGAGGTGGTCGTCGTTTCGGAGGAAGTCGGCGCCTCCAAGCCGGGCGCGGCCATCTTCGACGCGGCCTTCGCGCTGATGGGGCAGCCGCGCAAGGAGGACGTGCTCATCGTCGGCGACAGTCTGACCTCGGACATCCGGGGCGGCAGCGATTACGGCATTGATACGTGCTGGCTGAATCCTACCGGCCGGCCGCGTCCGGAGGACTTGAATATCCGCTACGAGCTTCGCGCGCTGGAAGACCTGCTGCCGCTGATCGCGCCCAAACTGCCCCGCTCCTATCCGCTCAAGAATGGCGCGACCGTCGTCATCCGCCCGGCGCAACCGGCGGATGCCGCGGCTGTGTTGGCGTATCTGGAGGACATCTCCGGGGAGACGGACAACATCACTTTTGGCCCCGGCGAATTCGGCAACACGCTGGCGCAGGAGGAGGCGTTCATCGAGAGGACGGGGCAGAGCGACAACAGTTTGATGCTCGTGGCGACGGTTGAGGAACGCCTCGTCGGGACGCTCACGTTTGATGGCGGCAAACGTCCGCGCCTTCGCCATCAGGGAGGCATGGGCATCACGGTGCGGCGCGACTGTTGGGGCTTGGGCGTCGGCGGGCGGTTGATGGCAACTCTCATCGCGTGGGCGCGGGCCGGCGGCGTCATCCGCAAAATCAACCTGCACGTGCGTGAGGACAACGCCCGCGCCATCGCGCTATACCAGCGCTTCGGATTTGTGGTCACCGGCAAGAATACCCGCGCCACGTGCATCAATGGCAAGTTTTGTGATACGCTGGCCATGGGATTGGAGGTGGACTGAGCAAAAAATCGTTTTGCCTTTGTGGGAAGTTGATAGTACACTGGGTTTGTGATTCTTTTCACTCAAGAAGGGAGTTGGGGAATGAAAACTTATCTGTCTAAGGTGTTGACTATCGGATTGTTGTTGGCGTTGTGCGTTAACGCCCTCCCGGCGTTTGCCGCGCCAGACCCGCCGGGCGAATTTGCGCCGGCTTTGAATCCTCCGCATCTGTTAACGGAGGTTCACACTGCGCCGGCCCCGGTTGGGACAGCGCCTCTCGCTGTCACTGCGCCCACAACTGAATGGACTCTGCACAAGACCGCCGATAATGCACACCCTGATGGCAACGAACAGCAAACGGTGTGGCTGATGAATCGCGCCCGCGCTAACCCTACGCAGGAAGGGATTTGGTTGGCGACGTCCACCGATCCGGATATTGCCGGAGGGCGGACTTACTTTGGCGTGGATATCACGATGCTTCAAAATGAATTTGCCGGTTATGCCGCCAAACCGCCGGCGGCCTTCGATGCGCGGTTGTATAACGCGGCGAAGGCCCATTCGGATGATCTCATCGCGCGGGACGCGCAAGATCACGACGGGCAATTCGCCCGTGTTACGGCTGCCGGATTTGTTTATGCGGGCGCGCGCGGCAATGTCTTTTCCTATGCTGATAACAGCCTCAATGCGCATGCGGCCTGGAACATTGATTGGGGGCCAGGCGGCACAGGGGGGATGCAAGCTGGGCGGGGACACCGCCAGGCGATTATGTCCCTGGATGGCGATTATACTAACGTGGGACTGGCGTTAGTTTACGAAAACAATCCGAATACCCAGGTTGGCCCTTACGTTTCTACCGGCAACTATTGTCACGCCGACACCGCGGCCGACCACTACAACCGGTTTATTGTCGGCACGGTCTGGGAAGATCAGGACGAGGACAACTTCTATGATCCCGGCGAGGGTCTCGGCGGCGTTACCGTCATGCCCGACACGGGAACGTATTATGCGATCACGGCAGACAGCGGCGGCTATGCGATTCCCATCACGGCGCCGGGCGCTTACGTCGTGACGTTTTCCGGCGCGGCCAGCGCCGTCAAAAGCGTTACGGTCGGGGACGTGAGTGTTTTGTTGGACCTGGTCACTACGCCTGCGGCGGTCCCCGACGCCCCCACCAACCTGGCCGTTGCGCTCACCGCGCAGACGGTCATCACGTTGACCTGGACGGATAACAGCAACGATGAGAACGGCTTCAAAATCGAGCGTTCGTTGGACGGCAGCAGTGGGTGGATGCAGGTAGGGACCGTTGTGATGGACGTGACCACTTACGCCGACACTGGCCTGACGTGTGAGACGCCTTACTACTACCGCGTGCGCGCCTACAATGCCACCGGCGATTCGGCGTACAGCAATGTCGCCAATGGAACCACCACGGCCTGCCCGGTACTCCCGCCGACCGCTCCCACTAACCTGAGCGTCGCCCTGGTATCGCAGACGGCCATCACGCTGACCTGGACTGATGCCAGCGACAACGAGACCGGTTTCCGCCTCGAGCGTTCGCCGGACGGCAGCAGCGAGTGGGCGCAGATAGGGACGGTGGGCGCGAACGTGACCACCTACGTCAACAGCGGGCTGACGCCGGCCACCCCGTATTTCTATCGCGTCGCCGCTTACAACACCGCCGGCGATTCCGCTTACAGCAACGTTGCTGCCGGGACAACCGCCGCGCCGCCGCCGCTCAGCATCGTCAAGACCTACGACTCTGGCGGTCTGAACCGGGCGCCGCTGGGCAGCGTCGTCACCTATGTGCTGACCATCACCAACCATACGACCGGGATATTGCACAATGTCTCCATCACCGACGTGCTGCCTCTTGCCGTGAGCTTCCGCGCCTGGATTGGCTACACCGGATCGGGCATCCTGCCGCCGCCGGGAACAGTTAAAATGCCATCTCTTGTAGTATGGTCGCCGGGCGATCTGGAGGGCAGCGGCGTGCTCACCCTCGCCTTCAGCGTCAACGTGACCACTAGTGCGGAGTTTGCCGGGACTACCGTGCTCAACATGGCGTATGCCTATGCCGATGGCGCGCCGGCGGCGTCTGGCTCGGCGGCTTTCCGCATCGAAAGCGGGCAAACCACTATCTACTTGCCGCTCGTCATCCGCAACTGGCCGCCGACCTACGCCATCTCCGGCACCGTGACGGACAATTACGGGTCTCCGTTGGCGGGCGTCGTCGTCAGCGATGGCGCGGGCCACAGCGTCACCACTGACGCGACCGGCGTGTATGCCCTGGCCGTCGTCGCCGGCTCCTACACGCTCACGCCGAGCAAGGGTGGCTACGAGTTCACCCCCGCGTCGCGCGCCGTCACCGTTCCGCCAGAAGCTACGGGACAAGACTTTGTCGGCGCGGCGGATCTACAACGGTTGGTTGTGTTCGAGGCGTTCCTCCGCCCTACCTGCGGTTTCTGTCAGGCGGCCGCACAGGTCATCCGTGAGCAACTGATGTCAGAATACGCCGGCCAGCCGGTGTTGTTCCTGGAATACGACGTGGATGGCGGCGACCCCCGCCAATCCCGTTGGTGGGATGGTTATGCTGTCGGGGGCAGTGTCTATTTGCCGCTGACGATGGTGGACAGCGGCGATCAAATCGCAACCGGCGACGCCTATTCCGCCCCAGGGGGATTCTACGGAACCTTTAAGGGCATGATTGATGCCGCATTAGCCGTACCCGACGGGCAGGCCGTGATCGCGGCCACCGCGCAGCGCAGCGGCAATCACGTCACAGCCAGCGTGCAGGTCACAAATCGCGGCGGCCTCACCCTCGGCTCGGCCAACCGCGCGACGGTGTGGCTGTTGGTCTACGAGGACTTCGACGCCGCGCCGGTAGCGGGCGTCCGGCTGACCAAACAGTACGTGCGCGCCACCGTTTCGCAGGCCATTTCTGCTAACATGGCCCCCAACGCCAGCCAGTCCTTCACTCTGAACACCGCCGACTTGAGCGGGGTGGATTGGAATCGTCTGCACGCCGTGGTCATTGTGGATTACCGGCCCAATCCGTCGGCGCGGCCGTATGACACGTATCAGGCCGTGGCTGTGCCTGTTACGCAATAATACAGAGAAAGAGGGGTTTTTCGTTTGCGAGCCACGCTCGCAAACGAAAAACACCCCTCACGAATCCAATGGATACGCGACAAGATTTTTCAATTTCGATGCTCGCAGCTAATCTGTATGGCCTGCTCATTGCCATCCCCTTCTTCGTCGTGTGGCCGGCGCTTTATGGGGCCGTTTGGGGATTGGAAAAGCTGTTGGATGCGTTGCTGACCACGTTTCAATCCTGGCTCTTTCTCGTCCTTCTGATCTTGGGGATGGCGGCGCACGAGGGACTGCACGCCATCGGTTGGCAGATTTTTGGCCGGCTGCCGTGGGGAACCGTCAAATTTGGCTTTCACCTCAAGACGCTCACGCCCTACGCGCATTGTCCCGTTCCGCTCCCCATCCGCGCCTACCGCCTGGGCGGACTGCTGCCGGGGGTGGCGCTAGGACTACTCCCGGCGGCGTTGGGCGTTATCACCGGCAGCGGCGCGTGGATGCTCTATGGAATGTTGTTCAGCGTGGCCGCCAGCGGCGACTTGCTGTCCCTCTGGCTGCTGCGCCGCGTCCCGTCGGACAAATTCGTCGAAGATCATCCGTCGCGTGTGGGTTGCTACGTCCGGTAATGGCGAAATTTAAGCCTCTTGAATTCATACCGCGTTTTGTCGCGGCCTCTACTCCGGCTGGATTGGGCGCCCAACAGCGTAGAAATCTGATTTACACACAGATGGACGCGCTGGGGGTGGGAATTGTCAGTGGGGTAGCGCCCTTCCTCGCCGTCTTCCTCACGCGGCTGGGCGCGACCAATTTCGAGGTGGGCCTGCTGAGCGCGATGCCGGGCTTCACCGGCCTGTTCCTGGCGATGGTGATGGGACGTTTTCTGCAAGGCCGACGTGACATCATCCCCTGGTACAGCGGCAGCCGGTTGATCGTCAATTCCGCTTATGTCCTGACGGGAGTGGCCGCGTTGTTGCTGCCGCATCAGGCCATTGTGCCGGTGGTCCTCATCATTTGGGGTCTGGCCAGTTTGCCGCAAACGCTGCTCAGTGTGTCGTTTACGGTGGTGATGAATGGCATCGCCGGGCCGCGCGGTCGCTTTACCTTCATGAGCCGTCGCTGGGCCACTTTGGGGTTGACGTCGGCGCTCTCGACGGCGCTGGCGGGGCAGGTGTTGGAGCGGCTGGCCTTTCCGGTGAACTATCCGGTGGTCTTCATCGGGTTTTCACTGGGGGGTTTGGTCAGTTTTGCTTTTTCCCGGCGCCTCTATTTGCCATCTTCCGTAGTGGATTCGCTTCCCGACTCTGGGGGAGCGGGTGCTGTAGAGGCAACCCCGGCATCTAAGTCGCCCTGGTGGGCGCCCTTCAAGCAAAGTCTGACCCTGGCGCTGCAAAGGCGGGCTTTTGTCACGTTCTCGCTCAAGCGCACGGTTTATATCCTCGGTTCTACCCTCTCCGCGCCGCTTTTTTCCCTCTACTATGTGCGCGAGGCGCAGGCGTCGGACGCCTGGATCAGCGTCATCACCATGATGCAGCAAGCCTTATTGTTGATCGGCTACTACCTCTGGCCGCGCCAGCGCGACAAGCGCGGGTCGCGCTTCGTCTTGCTCAGCACGACGCTGCTCCTGTCGTTATATCCCATCGCCACGGCCTTCACACCTTACGTCGGCTTACTGGTGGTCTACGCCGGCGTAACGGCCATCTTTCAGGCCGGATTGAATCTGGTTTTCTTCGATGAGCTGATGAAGACAGTGCCGCCGGAACACAGCGCGACGTTTGTGGCCGTAGACCAGACGCTACAAAACCTCCTGGTGATGATCGGCCCGTTGTTGAGCACCGGCCTATCCGGTTACATCGGCATCGGCGGCGCGCTCATTGTCAGCGGCCTGATGCGGCTGCTCGGCTGCGGCCTGTTTTTCTTGGGCAAAGAGGGGCGAGCTGTCGAGTCATAGGATTTCAGAGCTTACGCAAACGAGTGAAAATTTACCGCAGAGTACGCAGAACGCGCAGAGATTTTTATAGGGTCTCGGCGTTCTTCGCGTTCTCTGCGGTAAAAAAGCGCCATCCTTGCATAGGTTCTAATTTATGATCCGATTAAGTCCAGGATCATCAGGCGCTCGTAAAAATCCTGAACGGAATGTTGCACGGCTTTTTCGGGTGAGGGCGCGGCGGATAGGTCGCGCGGGCCATGGCCGTTGGCCCATTGCGGCAGTTCGCCGGCGGGACTGATGAGGCTGAGTGACTCGAAGCCCAGTTTAGTGTACGTGCTCCACGGCAGATGCCCGGCGGCCACGGCCATCTCGAACAACCCCTGGGGCGCGCCCAGCGCCAGCACGGCCACGTAGTCATGATCCCAGGCCCAATGCATGGAGGCGCGGCACAATTCCGTGCCGATGCCGCGCCCGAAGTAGCGCGGGTCAGCGCCTTTGGCGATGCCGGATTCGGTGGCTTCCCGCTTGAAGCTTTCCAGCGTGCGTCCCACGTGGCAACAGGCGTGACACCACGCTGGGCCGTTCAGGGCCAGATCGGCTTCCCGCGCCACCTCGGCCCACCACGCGGGACGCCACCAGTGATTCCACTCCGGCCAGGCGGCGTTGTCCCCATAGGGCAGGGTGATGCGATAGCAGTGAAGCTGCGCCACGCATTTATCCCCTTCCCAGGCTGCCATACCGAGGGTGCCCTGGTTTTCAAAGAGCTGCGCCAGGGCTGCGGGGTCTTCTGGCCAGCAGCGGAGCGGGATGCGCGCCACCTCAGCGGGCCGAATGGGGCGGATCGTGATCGGATTTCCGTCGGGGGACATCAAAGTCGTCATGGTCTGCCTCCTTTTTGCACTTATCAGAGACCGGGTTTGGTCACAAACCCGGTCTCTGGCTTAAAATTTGCACGGCGCTTTCAATGGAGCGGCGATCCTTCGCGCTTACCGTGGGATCGGCGGCCCATTCGGTATAGCGCGGCAGCAGCGGGACAAATTCCGGCAGCAGCGTCGTTGCCATGCTGCGGATTGCATCACAGAGTACCCACGTCGCCGCCGGATCGTTCGGCGGGACGTGCGCTGCCAGGAAGTCGCGCACGGGTGCGGGATCACCGCGCGCGCCGATGCGGATGGCGAAGCTGACGGCCTTTTTCACGTCCATATCTGCATCGTTGAGCAACCGTTCCGTCAGGGCGACACAGCGCGCGGTGTAGTCCTTGTGCTTCATCGGCAGCCGTGCGATCACGGTGATGACTGCCCGCCGCACCCACTTGTTCTCGTCGGTCAGCCACGGCTCGATAGCAGTCAGCCACCGGTCGGGCTGCTTGCGGACGATGGGTTCCAGTGCGTTCATCGCCAACTGGTCGGCGTCCTCCCAGGTGATACAGGTGCGGCATAACTCAATGATTAACGGGATCATAGACTCCGGCGCAGTCAGTTCCATCGCTCCTAGGACGTAGACGGCCACGACGCGGCCTTCGCGCCCATAAGCATCCCACAACTGGCGCGCCAGCGGTGTGTAATCGTCCACCCGCTTGCGCGCCGCCTTACCAATCTGCACGCCGATGTCCTTCAACACCGGCACAGGGATGCCGACAGTTTCTTGCTGCTCGCGCAGTTCAGCCTTGATGCCGGCTATACTCTTCGGCTCAAATTGTAGCCACGCCGTGCGCAGCGCATCGGCAGCGACCTCCGGTTGCACCGGAGCGTAGTCATTCAGGATTTGTGCTACTTGTTCAGCTAGATCGCTCATTATCCCCCCTCCTTTTTTCTGTTTTCCATTCGCCATCCACCCAATACACTCCGACGTTGGCCCCGGTACGCTCGGCGACTTCGGCGGCGATGTGCTTGAGCGCGTAAGGCGGCACGCGCGCGACGCCGCTTTCTGGGGTGGAGTAGTCGGTGCTGTAAAGCTGCACCTGGACCGGGCGGACGTCCGCCAGCGCCGCCAGCCACACCGCGTAAGCGTCGCCGCTGACGTTGGCAACCGCGCCGTCAATCAGGACGCTTTGCAGGATGAGGTGCGGCACTTGCTTCAGGCCGGCGACGATATCCACCAGCGTCACCTCCGGCGCAGGCCGGTTGAGCTTCGCCAGTGTGGCCGCATCGCCAACGTCTAATTTGAAGATAGGCAGGTCGAAATAGGTGAGGGCGGCGCGCACAGTGCCCTTTCCCAGTGTCGTCGCGTTGGAAAAGAGCGCCAACTTGACGTCAGGGCGGAGTCGGTCGCGCAGTTGGTGGACGCCGACCGCAATGTCCGCGAAATTCGGATGCAGGGTCGGTTCGCCGTTGCCGGAGAAGGTGATGGCCGCGAAGTGCAACTGGCCGCGCAGCGCGCTCTCGACGGCTTGCAGGACGCGCGCGACGGCCGGGAAATCCACGCCTTGCGGCGCGCGCGTCTTGATCCCGGTCGGCCCGTCATGGCAGTAGACACAGTCGAAGGAGCAGACTTTGGCGCGGGGCGGCAGCAAGTTAAGTCCCAGCGAAAGCCCCAATCGCCGGGAGAAAATCGGCCCGTAGATGAAGCCGGATTCCAATGGTAACGCCGACATGGGCATTTTCTCCTTCCCTATTTCAAGTTATACTGTGAAGTAGCAAACTCAGCAAATGGAGGGGCTATGGCAATACCGGTTTTGGCGGATGTATTGGCGGCGGCGCAGCGAATCGCGCCATACATCCACCGCACCCCCGTGTTCACATCCCGTATATTGGATGGGATGTGTGGAGCGACGATCTTCTTTAAGGCGGAATGTTTCCAGAAGGTGGGCGCGTTTAAGGCGCGCGGCGCGTGCAATGCGGTCTTCGCTTTGCCGGAGGCTCAGGCCGCGCGCGGCGTGGCAACCCATTCTTCCGGCAATCACGCGCAGGCGGTGGCCTACGCTGCCGGATTGCGCGGCATTCCTGCGACGGTGGTGATGCCAGAAGACGCGCCGCCGGTGAAGATTGCGGCAGTGCGAGACTATGGGGCGCGCATCGTGTGGGCCGGCGCCGACCCATTGGCGCGCGAACGCGCGGTGGAGCGCGTGCTGGCCGAGACGGGCGCGATTTTCATCCATCCCTCCAACGATTTTCACGTCATCGCCGGGCAGGGGACGGCGGCGCTGGAATTGCTGGCGGACGTCCCCGACCTGGACGTGCTGTTGGCGCCGGTGGGGGGTGGGGGACTGCTCGCGGGGACGGCGCTAGCGGCGGAGACGGCGCCGCAGGTGCGCGTCATCGGGGTGGAGCCGGCGGCGGTGGACGACGCGGCGCGTTCTTTCCGTGACGGTCGCATCTATCCGCCGACGGACGCTCCTACGGTGGCCGACGGCCTGCGCACCTTTCTGGGCAACGTCACCTTCCCCATTATCCGCACGCGCGTCAGCGATATTGTTACCGTGACCGAGGCCGGCATCATCGCCGCCATGCGCCTGGTGTGGGAACGGATGAAGATTGTCATCGAGCCGTCGGCGGCCGTGCCGGTGGCCGCGCTGTTTGAGCATCCCGACCTGTGGCGCGGGCGGCGGGTGGGGGTGATCCTTTCCGGCGGTAACGTAGATTTGGCGCGGCTGCCGTGGGTGTAGCGCGCCCTATGGTTTAACACGCAGTGTATTGCAGGCAATAGCAGCGGCTTGCTCTTCACGATGCGTAGAGGATAATAAAAGTATCACTGCAATGGAGTTCCTTTTGGAATCCTTTGAACCTTGAGGAGGGACAATGGCTGAAGAATTCAAATATCCCCGGCGACGTTTGATGCGAGCGTTAGTTCACCACATTACGCGGGCGGTGTTTGCGGCGCTGACCGATTTTCATTTGATCGGCGCCGAAAATTTTCCCCAAACGGGGCCTTTGTTGGTGGTAGCGAATCATTTCAGTTTTATTGATCCCGTGGCGATGGTGCGGATCGTGCCCTGGCCGATGGAGTTCCTGGGGGGCTTTCGCACCCCCAATGCGCCGCCGATTTTAAGCTGGCTGCGGGAGTTTTGGGGATTTTATCCGGTGTTTCGCGGTACGGGATCGCAAATCGCGTTTCGCGTCTCGGATGCGGTGCTGGGGCAGGGGGGGATTCTGGGGGTTTTCCCGGAAGGCACCAGTGCGGCGGGCGTGTTACGTCCGGCGCGCCCTGGGGTGCCCTTCATGGCGGCGCGTTCCGCTGCTCCGATCTTACCCATTGGTTTTTCGGGCTTCACCGAAGTATTTCCTCGGTTGAGGAAAGGGCGTCGCGCGTCTGTGATCGCGCGGGTGGGAAAAGTCTTCGGCCCTTTCGTTGCGCCAGGGCGCGGCCGCGCGCGGCGTTCCTATTTGGAAGAGATCGGTCACGCGATCATGCAGCGCATCGCCGAGTTGCTGCCGCCGGAACAGCGTGGTTACTATTCAGATGACCCCGAACAGCGGCGCGCGGCTGAGGCTGCGGCCTATTATCCGTTTGATGATGAACCGGAAGCCTGATTGGGAGTAACTTTGACGGCGCTGGGGGGTTGTATCTTGGGGTGCTCGAGGAATGGGACTGAGAATTAGTCGGGAAGGACGCTCATTTCCTAATTCCTTATCCCCGCTCTTTGACCCCTAAATTTCTAAAATAGGAGGAATTTGATGGAAGAGGCACTGGCTAAAAAGCGGCGACGACAGCGATGGGCGTGGTATTTGTACGATTTTGGTAATTCGGCTTATGCGGCGGTGATTCTGCTGGCGGTGTATTCGGCCTATTTCCACGGTCAGGTGGTCGTGAACGCAGAGAACGCCTCATTTTTGTGGGGACTTTCGGTGGGGATTGCCATGTTGATGGTCGCGTTCATCTCCCCTGTTTTGGGCGCTATTGCCGATTTTTCCCGCGCTAAAAAACCGTTCTTATTCGGATTTACGCTGATCTCATGTATATTCACAGCAATGTTGTTCTTTGTGCAGCGCGGCGACGTATTCATCGGGATGTTGTACTTCATCCTGGCCGAAATCGGCTACCGCAGCGCACAGGTGTTTTACAACGCCCTGCTGCCCGACATTGCCTCTCACGAGGAGATGGGACGGGTTTCCGGCGCGGGATGGGCCATTGGGTCGGCGGGCGGCGTGATTTGTCTGTTTATCATCTTGCCCCTGATCATGATTTTCAAAGGACCGTTGATGGTGCGGATATCGTTTTTGATCACAGCCGCCTACTTTGCTCTGTCCTCACTGCCGATTTTTCTGTGGCTGAAGGAGGGCAGCGCGCCAACCCCCCTGCCCAAGGGTGAAACTTATTTGAGTGTCGGTTTCAAACGATTGATCAGTACCTTCAAGAAAGTCCGTCACTTTGGCGGGTTTATCAAATTTATGATTTGCTTCCTGGTCTATAACGACGGTGTCATCATGGCTTTGAATTTCGCCTCCATCATTGGGGCCGTGTTGTTTGGGATGGAACAGCAGGCATTGATTATCTTTGTGATTCTGGTGCAGCTCACCAATGTCGCCGGCGCCTATGTCTTTGGGCTGATGGCGGATCGCATGGGCGGCAAGCGCGCCCTCATGCTATCCATTGCCGTGATGTTTGTGGCGATTGTGATGATGTTCCTGGCGCAGAGTCAGGGCTTCTTCTTCTTTATCGGCGGTCTGGCCGGGTTTGCGATGGCCGGCATCCAATCCTTGAGCCGAACCGTGGTCGGCATGTTGGTGCCGTCCGGCCAAAGTGCGGAGTTTTACGGCTTCTTTTCGGTGGCCGGGCAGGCTTCCTCGTTTGTGGGGCCAACCGTTTACGGTTGGGTGGCGACCTCGGTGACAACCTGGCAGTTAAAGCAGGGTATGGAAGATTTGCTGGCCCGCCAGCAAGGGCAGCGTATGGCCATTCTCTCCATCGGCGTGTTTTTACTGGTCGGGCTGTTGCTCCTGGGCGCTGTGCATGAGAACCCGGTGCGCAAATCGGCCAAACTGCCGGTGGATGGCAAGAACCTGGCGCAGGCCGGTTAGCCCCCGCCTTTTTCTCCAGCAGAGTGAGCGGTTTAGCGGATTTTGTGCAGGTAGCCTCCTGTTATCTGCTTAATCTGCTTAACCTGCTGATAAAATTAAGTAACTTGCAACTCTGCGACCCATATTGCGTAATTAGGAATGTGCCTTTCGTGTAAGGCAACTTCTTAAATACGTGGAGGTGATAAGATGGATCGTCGTCCGGGATGTCTGGTCGGGCTGTTACAACTGGCCTTCTTGAATACGATTTTTGACTGGTTGCAGGACAACTTCGGCTTTGGGCGGGGATGTTCGTGCTCCGGCATCGGGTGCGGGGTGATCTTGCTCATTTTGTTCTTGATTTTCGCGTGCTCCATTGTGACCGGCACCGATTGGTTTAGCCTTTTCTAATCGCAAGGTTCCGGCGTAACTCTTCGCGCCATTTCGTGTTTGGTAATACAGGCGACAGGAAACTGCTCCCGTCGCCTTTTTTTTATTTTCCAACGGGTATGATTTGAAAGGAAGTGCATGGCTATTAAGATTATCTTGAATCCCATTGCTGGACGGGGATATGGGGCGCGCTCTGAGAGCGTTATCCGTCAGCATTTGCAGGAAGCGGGAGCGGACTTTGACTTGGTGCGCACGGCGTACCCCGGCCATGCCGTCGAACTGGCGCAGCAGGCGTATGCCGACGGTTTCGACGTGATCGTGGCGGCCGGCGGCGACGGCACCGCGCACGAAGTGCTCAACGGGCTGCTGGTTGCGTCGGGGGCGGCGGTCAACGGCGCCATCGCCGAAACCATGGGGATGCTGCCCGTTGGCTCCGGCAGCGACTTTGCTCACAACGTTGGCATCCCCGGCGAGTTGAAGGCCGCGTGCGACCGTCTAACGCGCGGACACAGCCGGTTGGTGGACGTGTGCCGGGTGAAGGTTGACGATGCCACGCCACGTTTCTTCGATAACACCGTCAACGTGGGCTTTGGCGGCCTGGTCACGCTGGAGGCGCGCAAGATCAAGTGGGTGCGTGGGATGGCGCTCTATTTGCCGGTAGTGTTGAAGACGGTTTTCCTCTCCACGCCCGCGCAAATGACCATCGAGTATGACGACCAGAGCATGACGCTGCGTGCGCCGATGGTGTGCGTGGCGAATGGGGCGCGTGAGGGCGGCGGCTTTTTCTCCACACCTGACGCGCAGCCCGATGATGGCGCGTTCGATGTGTGCATCGTGCGCGACATCAGCCGATTGGCGATGTTGGGCCTGGTGCCGCACTTTATGGATGGCTCTCACATTGACCGGGACGCTGTCGTGATGGCGCGCACTCACCATATCGTTATCACATCCCCGGATGCCCTCGTCGCCCACGTAGACGGCGAAATGCTTTGCACCGAAGCGCATCGCATGGAATTTGACGTCTTTCCGCAAAAATTGCGCGTCTGGTGCTAAAGGATGCAGGCTGCAAGATGCAGGATTCTTGCTTCTTGCCTCTTGCTTCTTCCCTCTTGCTTCTTATGGGAACATACCTTCTCTGCGCTCTCTGGGGCTACCTGATTGGAGCGATCCCCGCCGGGGTGGGGGTGGCGCGCTGGTGCGGCGGCGCGGATGTGCGGACGACCGGCAGTGGGCACACTGGCGCGACCAATGTGGCGCGGGTTTCCGGAACGCGCGCCGGGTTGCTCACATTAGGGTTGGATGCATTGCTCGGTTTGCTGGCAGTGAGCGCTGTGCGCCTACTGACGCCCGATCCGTGGGCCGCCATGGTCGCCGGTGTTTGCGCTGTGGTCGGACATAACTGGTCGGTCTATATTCGCTTTGCCGGGGGGATTGGGCTGGCGAAGTATGCTGGGATGATGATCGCGCTCGGTCTGTGGCAGATTTGGGCGGCGGGTCTCTTCTTCATCGGCCTGTGGCTGTTGCTGACCAAAAAGCTGCACTGCCACCGCGCCCGCAGCACCATTTTGGGAATGATGCTCGTTTGCCTGTTGTTTGGAGTGCTGAGAACTCCATTGCCGGCCCTGGTCCAGGGAATTCTTGGCGCGCTGCCTGTGATGGTGAAGTCGCTGGCGGATTGGAACCGGGTGTATTCAAAAGCGTAGAACCCGATTACGTTAACTTGACCACTGGATAATCCCGGTACACCAGCGTATCCGTCTGCAAATCCCGCGCCGTCATCAGCAGACGTTTGTTGGCGTCAATGGAGAACGCCACTTCAAAGCGCGCCTCGCCCGGCTGACCGGGCGGATCGGCGAGCAGGAAGGTGGGATGGTGCTCATTCATCCAGAAGTACGTGCGGCGGTCTTCGTCGGCCGGCGTCGTCGCCACCACACGCGCCGCGCCGGAAGGGTCGAAGATCAATTCCAGCGGGCCGCCGGATTCGCGGGAGCGCCGCTGTTCGCTGACCTCAAAGATCGCCAGCCCCAGGTGCGTCTGCGCCGCGTGGGAGGCCTTGACCCGCAGCTTCGCCACCGGCTCGGTGGTGGGATACGGCGTGCCGTGGCTGACGATGGCGCGGTAGTCGTAGCCGCCCTTCTCCCGATTGACGAAGCGCACGGCGTAATCGTGCTGGATGTGGTCGTAGAAGTCCACGCCGGCCACGAAGGCCGCCGCACCGCGCGCCACCGCATCCATCGGCCGGTTCAGCATCACCCGCTCGCGCCCAAAGATGCGATACAACATCTGTTGGACTGCGGGAATCTGGCTGCTGCCGCCCACCAGCAGCACCGCCTTGATGGCGTCGGCGTCGTAGCCGCGCTCGCGGGCGGCGTTGAGCGCGCGCCGCACCGCCCGGTCAATCATGGCGAAGGCGTCGTGAGCGTCCAGCAGCGCCTCGAAATCCGCGCGCGTCAACGTCGCGGTCAGCGGCGCGCCGGTGTAGGGGTTGAACACGCTGATGTCGGCCTGCGGCTGGAACGACAGGGTTTCTTTGGCGCGCTCACATTCCACCAACAGGGTATTGCTGATCTGGCGCACGTCCTCATCGAAATCGCTGCATCCGTTCTGCTGCAAAACCTCCTGGAAAATCCACTGGTCCAGAGTCATGCCGCCCAATTCCACGCCGGCCTTGCCCAACACCCGGCAGCGGCGTCCCACCGCGGATTCGGGCGCGTCGTCAATCAAGATCACCGAAATGTCCAGCGTGCCGCCGCCGAAGTCGAAAATCAGGTAGATGTCGCCGGGTTGGATGTGCGCACCGTAGCCGAGGGCCGCCGCCGAAGGCTCGTCAATGAGCCGGAAGCGCCGCAATCCCACCGATTCGGCGATGCCGGTCAGCCAATCCTCGTAGTGCTCAAAGGACTCGACCGGCACGGTCAGCGCGACCTCTTCATCTTCGATAGACAGTTCCTCAACGGCGAAAAGCAGCACGCTCGTCAAAAAATCGCGCCCGGCGTCGAAGGGGGAAATCTGTTTCCCGTCCACCCGCACTTTGAGCGGGCTGCGGTTAGCGATGTAACGCTTCATCCAGCGGAACGTGTGCGCCGCCTGATACAGGTTGCGCTCCAGCACCTGCGCGCCAATCCAGCGGCGGCGCTCATCCGCATAATGCACCAACGACGGGATCAGCGAAATCGTCTCGTCGCCCTGCTTGAGCAACGAGCCGTAATCCGGGATGTGCAGCGGCGTCGCGTCCTGCAACGCCGCGTCCCACACGGCGAGGACGGTGTTGGAAGTGCCAAAGTCAATGCCTAAGCGTCCGGCCATAGGAGCATACCCTACTCAGGCTTAGCCTGCCCCAAAGTGTTCGGCGGCGTGATGCCTAAATACTCTTCATAAATCCGCTTTTTGTATGCCGGGCCGATCTCATTGACAGCCGCAATGAACGTTTGATAGGTACCTAATCCGCCTATCTTCTCCCAAAATTCATCCCCAATCAAAACCACTTTGTCCGTTTTCATGTTGAACCATCGCGCCGGGAAACTCCAGTCATAGGTCTCTCTGCTTTCATAGGGATTGTAGGGAAGGGCGTAATACGCAGCGGTTACTTGTGGCGGCTCCATACTGTAGAGTTTTAAGAGCTTTTCTTTGCTCACTTTGGATTGATCGCTATTGGGTAAAGGGGCTTTGAGTTCAAAAGCATACTTTTCGCCGCTCGTTGTGTCCATAGCGTAGACATCGCAAACAATTTGCAACAGGACATCTTCCCCACCACCCTCCAAAACGTAGGTCAATTCGGTGTCCCAGTCGGGTTTCTGCCGTTCTTTGCCTTTCTCGGGGTGTTCTAAAGCATTGAGAACTTCCGTAATTCTTGCAAGTCGTTCCGATCTAACGGCGCCAAAGATACTGTGTCCTTTAGCGCCAAACCCCAGACCAAATTGCGCCGCAGTCACCGCCAGAGTTTCCCACACACCGCCAAAAGGTGTAACAAATCGGCGCTCAAAGTGCGCGCCTTTTAAAATTTCCTCTGGAACTAAAGCTGCATATAGCGGTTTCGTTTTATGGATTTTTTCTATTTCAAACTTATCGTCAAATAAAACTCGCTGCATGACTCGATCCATCAAATCCTTTATGACGGACTGAATGGCTGCTTTCATCTCTCGTGGATCACCCGGCATAATCAGTTTCTCCTATCAGGGTTTTCGCCAGATAAAAATTGACTCGTAAAATTCGCTAGACCTTCTTCCGGTGCGGCGGTTCACATGACGGTGCAGGATAGCCTCTACTTCTACATCACAAAGCTCTGCAATGCGCCCATAAAGATTGTGCCGGTCGCCAGCCACCACGATCAACCGACCTCCCGATGACATAGACTCACACGCGCGCCGAAAAACCTGAGCAATGGCCTCCTGGTACTCGCGTTGCGCCTTTTGACCAGCGCCCTGCTTCGCCGCGCCGATTTCAAAGCCCCGGCGATCTTCCAGATCGAGCAATTCATAGGCATAACGATGTTGTTCATGGTAATCAATCAAGCCAACATAGGGAGGACTGGTGATGACGCCATCTACTTGCGGAAGAGTCAGGTCTCGACTATCTCCATGAATGATCGTCACTGCGGCATTGGTTCTTTGTGATGAAAATTCTTCCAACCGGCGCAAGGTGTCCAGGCTATAACGTTTCAAAAACTGATAAGCCTCAGTGGTCGGCGTACAATAACGGCTATGCTTATAGCACCAATAAGGTTCAGTCTGCGGCGCCTTCGGAAAATCAAGGTCAAAGTGCGTGGTTAAACGTGCGGAACGGGCGGATCGGGAAAGGATTACTTTAAGTAGGTCCTGTTCCTGGTAATTTTCGATCAAATCCCGATACGTCAGTAACTCATTGAGCGCCTGTGGCGCAAACCATTGATTCAGATACTCGCTGCGAGAGGTAACTTTTTTTCCCCCGTCATTACCACCAGCACTCCACAAGGTCGGTTGATAAGCGTCTGAGTCGGTCCGCTGTCTTGCCTTCTCCAAAATATCCAGAACCTCTCGTCTGACGACGCTCAAATCATAGCGGCGAGTTTTGGCGCGTATCAGTAATACATTAAAAGCAGAAATGTCATACCCTACAGCATGGATGCCTAGTTCATTCGCTTGAACCAAAGTGGTGCCTGAACCGGCAAATGGATCGAGAACTGTCTGCCCAGGACTGAAATATTTCCGCAAAAATATCTCCACCAATTGGGGGATGAACTTGCCCAGATACGGATGCAGGCGATGCACATGCTTTGTCCGCTCGCGCTCCGGTAAATCTCGCTCGCGCCAATTGAGATTCAGTTCATCAAGAGGAGTGTCAGGAGTAACACTATCAGCCACCGTCGGCTCACCCGATCCCTCATAGATGCTGACACGGCGCTCTTCATTGGTAAGCTCAGAAATTTGATAGGGTGTCATTGAGAAAGCTCTTCCAGATCATAATTGCCGCTATTGAATGTGACCACCTTTAACCAATCTATCGTGCCGGTGTCATTGCAAAATTTCTCCATAAATTCTTTGGTAAACCGATTCAGAATTCCGCTGTCCTTCAAATCAAAAGTATCAATGTACTCTCTAATACGATACCCAATCGGCTCAATGATGTCTGTATAAAGAGTCTCACTTTCACTGATGAGATACCAGAAATTCCGTCCAACTACCTTCAGATAACCGTCTGGTGTATTAGTTGTATGCATTTTGCCATAACAAATACCTAACACCGGCTGAACCGCTAATGTTACCTGCTCTTGTCTCACCTGGCTCGCCGCTTTACCCAAACCCTGGACGAATTTTCTGTGCCGTGAACTATTTTCCCAATTTAGCCCGGATTTTACAGAGACAATGTAGTACGTTCCATGATTCACAAACTCTAAATCCACACCCGGCATCGCCGATTTGCGCGCGTTGCACGTTTTGTCTGCCACAAAGAACGCCAACCCTTTCAAAAAGTTTGTGAAGTATTTATCCTCGGATGAGGTTAAAAATCTCGTCAATAAATCTTCCATCAAGTCCCACGCTATCAGGATGTCCTTGGACCCGAAAAGATAGGGATTCCTTTGAAGCAAGCGGTTTAGTTTCAGTTGTTTCAAAGAGGCGATCCGACATTGATAGAAATACTCAATGTTGGTACTGGCGTATTCACGAACATCATCCAGATTCAAAGGTTTCATCTGACCCCTCCATCGTATACATCCTTTGAGTCTCAAGCCACTCGAACATTTATTCTATCATACCACATCTTCGCGGCGCTGCGCGTTACTCAATCTCAATATCAAATTCCCCGGCCATGATCGTATGGGTCACGCCGGTTTCCAACTCAATGTCAAAACGGGTGCGGTGACGCGCCAGCGCGGCGACGAACTGCACCGCGCGCCGCGCCTCTACGCTGAGTTTAGGGTTGTGCGCCCAGGCGTCAAGGATGCCCACCGCCGAGGGAGTGATATGCGCCAATGGGGTGCGCAAGAGCGCCGCCACGTCGGGCATTCGCAAATCCCAGAGCGAAAAGGAAGCATCCGCGCTGCCCACCGCCATAAACGCGCCATCGGGCGACACGTGCAGCGCCGTCACCCCGCCGCCGGGAATGACCGCCTGCCCCAGGCTCGCCCGGCTCGCCAGGTCGAAGAAGCGTACCTCTCCCTCGTGTCCGGCGGTCAGGATGTAGTTCCGTTCCGGCAGTACCTCGATGCCCACCGCCGCCTGCACATGCTCTGTCATAAAATCTGCCCTGGCAATCCACTGTTCCCACTGCTGATTCCTTCTGATCTCGTAGAGCCGCACCTGGCCGTTGCTCCGCCCGATCAGCGCGGCATCATTGCCGGGCAGGAACGCCGCGCTGCGGGGCGTCGAGTCGAGCCGGCCCCAAGCGCCGGGATCCAATGCGGGCGCTGTCAGCCGGTAGAATTCGCGTTGCAACAGCACCAGCGCCGCGTCGCCCTCCCGCGCGGCGCAGACCGCGCGCGGCCACGCCGGCATGACA
>Ga0116144_10000574_pt1 | contig 49401 bp, 22 predicted proteins | sample AD_UKC035_MetaG_FD_89746 | JGI IMG/M metagenome (GOLD analysis project Ga0116144, IMG submission 89746) | Active sludge microbial communities of municipal wastewater-treating anaerobic digesters from USA - AD_UKC035_MetaG | ecosystem: Engineered > Bioreactor > Anaerobic > Digestate | place: USA...
CGGCTCAAACTGCACCTGGAGGTTGCGCACCACGTCGCGCAAGGCCACCGGGGCGATGTGGAATTCCATCCGCCCCGCCTCCACTTTGGACAAGTCCAGGATCTCGTTGATCAAGTTGAGCAGGTCCGCCCCACTCTTGTGGATGATACTGGCCGACTCGACCTGTTCTTCCGTGAGGTTGCCTTCGCCGTTGTTCGCCAGCATCTGCGCCAGGATGAGCAGCGAGTTAAGCGGCGTGCGCAGCTCGTGCGACATATTCGCCAGAAACTCGGATTTGTACTGACTCGCCTGCGCCAACTCCTCCGCCTTGCGCTCCAACTCGCCTTGGGCCGCGCGCAACTCTTGATTCTGTTGATCCAACACCCCCTGTTTCTCCTGCACGGCCACGGTCTTCTCTTCCAGTTCGGCGTTGGCCGCTTCGAGGGCGCTCTGCTGGTCGCGCAGGCGGGTTTCGGAGGCCCGCAGGCTTTCCGTCTGCGCCTCCAATTCCTCGTTGGTAGCGCGCAATTCCTCCTGCTGTGCCTGCAACTCGGCGGCCTGCTCGCGCGTCTGCGTCAACAATTCGTTGATCCGTCCCCGCGCCTGGGCCGTGAGAAAGGCGATGGTGATATTTTCTAGCGCCTGGTTCAGAAATTCCATCTGCGCGGGCGTGAAGTCTTCAAAGACGCCCAACCCCAGCACCCCCACCACTTCATGCTCGTACCGCAGCGGCATAATCACGATGCTTTGCAGCGGTAGCCGAGTCAGCCCCATCTGGACTGCACGGTGGGTGTCAGAAAGGTTTTTCCGAATGATTGTTTTTTTCGAGACGGCAGCTTGTCCGAGCAACCCTTCTCCTAAGGCAACCTCAGTCGCAATATCGGCGGGGTAGGCATAGCTGCCGCACAGCAGCAACCTCTCGTCGCGTTTGATGTACAGGGCGCCGCTGTCGGCGGGCAGGTATTCGCACAATTGCTGCACCACGTTGGTCGCCAAGCCAGGGAGGTCTTGTTCGCCGCGCATCCGCTCATTGAGCTGCGTCTGACCGGTGCTCTGCCACATCTGCACGGCCAGGGCGCGGTTGACCGCCTCGGCCTTCTCCTTTTCAGCTTCGGCCTCCTGCCGGGAGCGTTCCGCGTGGGTCTGAGCAACCTCGGCTTTCTGGCGCGCTTTTTCGGCTTCGTTTTTAGCGCTCTCGGCAACCTGGCGCGCTTTGACCAGCTCCGTCACGTCGCGGGAGATACCAAACGTGCCGATGATCTGGCCTTTCTCGTCGCGCAGGGGCATTTTGGTGGTGACGGCCCAGCGATCAACGCCGTCGGGTTCTTCGGCGCTGAAAAGCGGCTGGCCGGTGCGGAGGATTTCTTGTTCCTGCCGGTATTTCTCTTGCGCCTGCTCCCCAGGGAAGAAATCGAAATCACTCTTACCGAGCAGTTCGCCCGCGTCCACCGCGCCCAATTTTTCTACCAGGGCCTTGTTGACATGGGTAAAGCGACTCTGCATATCCTTGAAGTAAATACGGTCGGGCACGCTTTCCATGAACGTGTCCAGGATGTACTGCTGCCGCGCCAACGCATCCGACCGCTCCTGGACACGTTGCACCAGCGTGGCCCCATGCAGGGCGCTGCTGATTTGAACGCGCAGGGCTTCAAGAATGACCCCATTGCGCGAGCTGCCGTCAAAGACAATAAAACCGAGCGGCATTTCATGGACGTACAGGGTCAGGGCCACGAGATTGACGGCGACATCCGCCGGCCACAATTCATCGGGGAGCAGGTGTTGTGCTCGGAAACGCTGGCCGCCAGGTTCGAGGGAAACACGCCCCTGAGGCGTATAAGCCAGGATCAAGCGCGCCCACTCTGGCGCCGGGTCGAGGAATTGGTATGGTTGAGGGTCTTCAAAGAGTGCGAGATAGCCCCTTGAAATGCCAAGTCCCGGCAGTCTTTTGACGAGCACATCCACCAGATTATCCACATCCAGGATGGCAATTAACTGGTGATTGATGATGCGCAAGCGGTTTTCTAATAGAGATGTCTGGAAGCGCTGAGCCGCCTGCGACCGTTCGGCTTCCCTACCGATCAGCACTTGGGCCTGCTGCAATAGTCTGGTGTGAAAAGAGGTTTGTTTCGTGGGCGGTTGTGTGTGTTGGCGGAACAGTGAAATTGTATTATGCCAGGCAGTGAGTGAGCCGCCAGCCCGGACCGTGCGATGCACAAGTCGTTCCAATGTTTTGAGAAAGTCGCCCGGTTCGCCGCCCTTGATCGCCACATTGAACTTTTCCCACAGCTCGACGACGCCTTGTTCACTTCCCTCCATCTTGCTGGAACGCGCGGTCTCGACTATCAGCGAAATGACCTCATCCGATTTGCCCGTGTTAACTCTTTCACGCCCGGCCAGTTCCACGCAGGGATCCTGGCAGCCGCAGGATTGCCGTATCGTCAGGCGCGCCGGAGCAAACAGTTCTGCGGGAACCGGCTTTCCCGCGAATATGTCGAGCAAGGTTTCGGCGGCCAATTGTCCCAATTCGTACCACGATGGGGTCACGCTGGTCATCGGCGGGGTCAGCACCGAGCTGGCGGTGAAGTCATCAAAGCCGATCACTGCCACGTCGTGGGGAACCTCGACGCCGCGCTGCTGTAGCCGGTTTTGAACTTGCATAGCAATGTCGTCAGCTACGCCGATGACGGCCTGTAGACCGGCGTCCAGAGCGGCGTCTAAATAGGCGTCCAATATGGTTTCTTCGATGAGCGCCTCGATCAATTGATCCAGATCAAACCACGGCCGGGCAAAAAGTGGATCAACGGCCAATCCATGAGCTTGCAGGGCATCCACGTACCCCCGATAACGGTCTTGGAAGCCCCTGTGATTGCCGTACATCCCCAGAAAGCCAATCTTGGTAAGGCCATGCACTTCCACCAGATGGTCCACCGCCCGCCTCATACCCTGGTAATTCTCGTAGGTAACGCAAGGCTTACCGGGGAGATTGCCTTCGATGGTGACAATGGGCACAGGATATTGCGTGATGAACTTTTCAACTTCGGCATCGTTCAGCATCATCACCAACCCGGCCTTCCATATAATCAACCCATCCAACCGTTCGTCGCGCGCCAACGGGTATATCACATTGGCTTGTTCCTCTACTCCCCTGCCTTTGAGGGTTTTGCCAATGTAGGTAACCAGGTTGGCGCCATATTTCTCGGCCACATTCACAATTCCTTGCCAGGGCCACATAGACCACTCGTTGTGGACTTCCATGTTTATGTAGCCTATGGTTGGACGCTTATTCATAGCCTTTCTCCTGATAATTCGGAGGCATTGTCATTCCGGTGGTTCAATTTTTACTCAGCCAGACGCGCAGCATGGAGAAGACGCGTTCCGGATCCACGGGTTTGGGCAGGTAGTCGTTAGCGCCGGCGACGAGGCACTTCTCGCGGTCGCCCTTCATCGCCTTGGCCGTCAGAGCGATGATCGGCAAGGCGCGAAAACGAGGCTGCTGGCGGATGCGTTTGATGGTTTCGTAACCATCCATCTCCGGCATCATGATGTCCATCAGAATCAACTGATACTCTTTCTGTTCCAACATCTCCAACGCCCTGGCGCCGCTGCGCGCGATAGCAACCCGCAGGCCTTTGTCCGCCAGCAACTTGGACAGGGCAAAGGCGTTGCGCGCGTCGTCGTCCACCAGCAGGATGTGCTTGTCGGCGAAGATGGCCTCACGGTTGTGCAGGCGTTTGATGGCCTGCTGCTTGTCCTCCGGCATCTGAGCGACCACGCGATGCAAGAACAAGGCGGTCTCATCCAGCAAGCGTTCCGGCGATTTGACGCCCTTGATGACGATGTGCAGGGGGCGGGCATGCTCATCGGTATATTTCAACAGTTCGAGGTTCTCTTCTTCGCTGAGGGTCTGGCCGGTGTAGATAATGACCGGGCAGGCGGGCAGGTCTGAGTCATCCCGCAGCTTGTTGAGCAGGTCAAATCCGCTCATGTCAGGGAGGTTGAGGTCGAGAATCATACAATCAAAGGGCTGATCGCGGAGAGCGTCTAAAGCCGCCTGCCCGCTGCCGGCCTCGACAATGCGAACATCGGCGCCGGCCAGCAGCCTGTGGACGCTATGGCGCAGATTGACGTCATCTTCGACAATGAGCAGGGACTTGATAGCATCGCTGGTGAAGCGCGCCAGTTGGGCAAAGGCAGCGTCAAGGGCTTCGGGGCTAACCGGTTTGGTCAAGAAGCCCAAGGCGCCACGCTGATAGGCTGTATAGTCCTCATCATCCACGGACATGATATGCACGGGAATATGACGGGTGGTAGGATTATCCTTGAGGATACTCAAGACCTGCCAACCGTTCAGGAGCGGGAGGTTGAGGTCCAGAATGACGGCGTCGGGACGGAGCGCTTCGGCCAACTGCAAGCCGCTCTGCCCGTCGGCGGCCAGCAAGCATTTGAAGCCCTTCTTATGGGCAAAGTCACGCACAATTTTGGCGAAGTGAGGGTCATCTTCGATAATGAGCACCGTATGGTCGCCGGACTGCAAAGAGTCGCGGTCGTCGGGGATGCTCGCGGACGGCAACTGAACGGGAACCGCTTCCGGCTCCGGGGCAGGTGGCGGAGGCTCCGGGGGGAGCGACGTCGCAGCCTTGCGTTGCGCCGCCGGGGACTCGTTGCGCCCGTTGCCGCCGACCTTGCCGCGCCTGCCAGTCTCTCCTGGGGCACGTTTTTCGGTCGGCTTGCCCTCCCCGCGCGGCCCTTCAGACGCCCGCTCCGATTGACTCTCCGGCAGATACAGCGTGAAAGTACTGCCTGCGCCGGGCGTGCTTTCCAATGTGATGGCGCCGCCCATCCGGGTTGCCATTTCACGGGAGATGGCGAGGCCCAGGCCGGTGCCGCCGTATTTCCGACTGGTGCTGCCGTCGGCCTGCTGGAAAGCATTGAAGAGCCGCTGCTGCTGCTCCGGCGTGATGCCAATGCCGGTATCGGCGACGCGGAAGGCCACCATCCGCGCGACGGCCAGGGTCTCCGCCGCGCCGGGCATCTCCGGTGTGGGACGGACAATGTCCAATGCGACCCGGCCCTTGTCGGTGAACTTAAACGCATTGGAGAGCAGATTCTTGAGAATTTGTTCCACACGCTGCTGATCCGCCTCAATTTCGTCCGGCAGCGCCGCATCCACGGTAATTTCAAAGCTCAGGGCTTTCTCTTCGGCCACATGCGCGAATTGACTTTGCAGATTGCGCCGCAGATCGGTTAATGACATCGGGGCGTAGCGGAATTCCATCTTACCGGCTTCCACTTTGGAGAGGTCCAGGATGTCATTGATGAGGCTGAGCAAATCGGAGCCGCTTTTGTAGATAATGGCGGCCGACTCCACCTGATCAGGGGTAAGATTGCCGTCCGTGTTGTCAGATAGCATCCGCGCCAGGATAAGCAAGCTGTTGAGGGGGGTGCGCAGTTCGTGGGACATATTGGCAAGAAACTCGGACTTGTACTGGCTGGCGCGCGTTAACTCCGCCGAACGCTGTTGCAAGGCATCCTGCGCCGTCAGCAAATCCTGGTTCTGTTGATCGAGCACCTTCTGTTGTTCGCGGAGCGCCGCCGTGATTTCTTCCAGAGCATTAGCCTTCTCTTTCAGTTCAACGTTGGCCGTCTCCAGAATGTCTTGTTGTTCGCGCAGGCGGGCCTCCGAAAGCCGCAGGCTTTCCGTCTGCGTCTCCAACTCCTCGTTGGTCGCTTGCAATTCTTCTTGCTGCACTTGCAGTTCCAGGGTTTGCTCCTGGGTGCGCGCCAGCAGGCGATCAATTTGCGCCCGCGCCCGCGCCGTGTTAAAAGCAATGCTGATGCTTTCTATAGCCGTGCGCAAAAATTCCAGCGCCGACTCGTTCAACGGCGCCAACGCGCCCAGTTCCAACACGCCCACGCTTTCCTGGTTATAGAGCAGGGGGAGGGCAATCACATGCTTGGGGGTCAAGCGTAGCAGCCCGGAAGAGACCGTGCCGTCGCTTTCCGGCAAGTCGGTGAAGACGCGGGGTTTTCGGGAGTGGAGCACCTGGCCCAACACCCCTTCGTCGGTAGGAACTTCCTGGGGGGAGGTGCGCCGCGAATAGGTATACCCGCCGGCCAACCGCAGGACGTCCTCCTCGTGCAGGTACAGCACGCCCGTCAACAGATCGAGGTATTCACACAGCGCTGTCACGACATTGTCCGCCAGGGTGGTCACATCTTGCTCGCCGCGCATTCGCTCATTGAGTAGCGCGTGCCCGCGCGTGTGCCACATCTGCGCCTCCAGGGCGGCGTTGCTGGCCTGTAAGTTCTGCCGCGCCTGTTCGGCAGCTTCGCGGGCGGCATTGGCCGCCTGCAAGGCGGCTTCGGCGCGCTCTTTTTCGGACTGCGCTACCAGCCGAGCCTTCTCAGCAGACTCATTGGCGGATGCCAGTTCCTGCGCGTGTCGCGCCAGAGCGGCTTCAGCCTCCTGCCGCGCCTGGAACACCAACGCGCCATGCAACGCGGCGCTGAGGGTTCCCTGGATGACGTCGTACACCGCCGGATTGTCCGGCCCTACCTCAAACACGATAAACCCGATTTGCTCGGTGTGAAAAAACAAGGCGTGCACCAGGCCGTGGTAGGGCTGTTCCTGCGGCAACTCCAACGCGGGGAGCCATTGCGTCAGGGAAAAGGTTTCCGGCGACTCCGGGCGGTAGAGGTGCAATTGCCCCTCGGCATCACGCCGGCTGCGCAATACCAGGTGCGCGCCGGCTTCAGGGTGCGCCGGATCGTCATACAGCATCACATAGCAACCGGGGATGTTCAAAGATGGCAAGCCCTGTCCCAGCGCCTCAAGGAGGCCGGCAACCTCCAGGTTAGTGATAAGGTGGTCATTGAGATAGCGCAGTTGCGTGTTTTGTTGCTGCTGCGCCAGCTCCCATTTGGCCTGCGCTCGCAAGGCAGCTTCGGCAATACTGATTTGCGCCTGTTGCCACAAGTCCTCAGCCTGCGCCAGGAGCGCAGCGTCAAGGCGCGGCCACATCTGGCGCCGCAGCGCGGAGATCACCGTATGCCAGCGTTGCTGTGCGTTGCCCTGAGTGGCTGTAGTACGCAAGACATCTTCGAGCACACCCAGGAACGCCGCCGCCTGTTGCTGCTGCAAGGCGGCGCTCAGGCCTGCCACCAGGTGCGGTATGGCAGTTGCGTAGACTTCGCCAAGCTGCGCGGCTATCGAAGGTTGTATCCATGCGATAAGCTGCTTTTGACCCTCCGGCGACAGGGCGTCCGACGGCGAGCGCGGCGCTTTCGCGGCGGACGCCGACTGGCCTATCGCGGCATCGCGCACCCGCGGCGACAGGCAGCCGCAAGACTGGCGGATGCGCAGTTCCAGCGGCAGGGTCGTGATGTCGGGCAGCGCTTCGCCCCGCAGTTGCGCCAACACCATTTCCAGCGCGCGGTACCCCAATTGGGACACCGGCTGGGCAGCCGCAGTGATCGGCGGCGTGGTCATGCGGCCCAGGCGGTCGCCGGAGCCGGTCAGCGCCACATCGTTGGGCACACGAATGCCACGCGCCTGGAGCGCTTCCAGCGAGTAATAGGCGGCGGTATCGTCCAATGTCACCAGCGCCTCAAAGTCCGCCCCAGGGCGCAGCCCGCGTTCATCCAACAGGGTGTGGATGGCAGCCGGGATGTTGTCTTTGGAGGAAAAGGATGCAGCGACCACCAGATCGGGGTTGAAGGGGATGTGGTATTCAGCCAGCGTATCGGCGTAGGCCTGATAGCGCGCGTTGGTGTCGGCTTTGCCTTCCGGGCGGCGCAAACATGCAATGCGGCGGTAGCCGTGGTCCACAATCAGGTGAATCATCACCTCGCGCAGCCCCTGGTAACTGTCGGTCATCAGGCTGGGAACCCCCTCAAGGGCGGTGGCGATGCTCACGACGGGTGCCGGCGCATACTGAGCGCAAAAGGCCTGCGCCATTGGCGCCGCGTTAAACATTGCGCCGCTCGCCACAAGCACCCCGACAACGGCAGCATCGTGAGCCAGCGTATAGAGGAGGTTTTGCGGTGTGGGTTGACCCTCGGCAACCAGATCCCCGACAAAGGTGAGCAGGTTGACGTTGTATTGCTGCGCAGCTTGCATCGCGCCCTGCCAGATCAACTCCTGGTAAGTGTCATTCAGGCTGTTGATGCACAGTCCAATGATAGGCCGATCAGCACTCATGATACTCCTGATAGCTGGCGTCGGGCAGTTCTCCCGACGGTCGTTTGACTGGCAGCACTACGTGAAACTGGCTGCCAGGGCAGGCGGCCTCATCATAGCCCGGGCTTTCCACCCAGATGCGCCCACCGTGGGCCTCAACGATGCCCTTGGCAATTGCCAATCCCAGACCGGGGCCGCCTCCCTTGAATTTGGTCCTGCCGGTGGAGTGCGCGGCCGAATCGCCGGTGGTGTAAAACTTGGTGAAGATGAGTTCTTGCACTTCACGGGCAATGCCAATGCCACTGTCGCTGATGACGATTTCGATATGGTCCTCGCCGGCCGGATCGGAGAGCAAGCGCCCGGTGATGGCGATATGACCGCCATCCGGGGTATATTTGATAGCGTTGCAGATCAGATGGTCGAACAGTTTGGAGAGCGCCTCGTAATCCGCTTCGATCTCCGGCAGGGTAGCCGGGAGGTCTAGGGTGAGCGTGAGCGACCGTTCAGCCAACGCGTGCGCCAGACTTTGCGGGAATGCCCCTAGCACCAGCGTCAGCATCAGCGGCCGGAAGCTCAATTTCCAGGTACGATTGTCCAGCCGGATCAAATCAAGCATACTGTTGACGATCTCGTGCATCCGCACCGCGCCGGTCACGATCCCGTTGACGCGGGTGGCAAAGGTTTCGTCGTCGTGCAATTTGGGATCGCGCAGGAGGATTTGTCCATAGCCCTGAATCAACGTCAGGGGGGTGCGCAGTTCATGGGAAACTACCTGGATAAAGTCCATTTTCTTGCGATCCAGGAGCTCCAGTTGTTCATAGGCTTTTTGGAGGCTGGCCGTGCGTTCCGTGACTTTGTCCTCCAGCTCCGTGTTGAAGCGCACAATTTCGGCATACAGGCGGGCGTTTTCCAGAGCGATAGCAGCCTGTCCGGCAAAGGTGGCGGCCACCGTGGCGTCGTCAGGGGTGAAGGCGGCAGCCTCCTCGCGCGTCAAGGAGATCATGCCCAGCACCCGGTTTTTGGCGATCAGGGGAACACCCAACCAGGAGCGATTGATCGGCAGCCAATCCACCTGCTGCCAGTGTGGGGTTTGGGAAACATCATCCAGAATCAACGGGCGATGGCTGGCAACCAGTTGATCGAACACGTCACCCGCTTGAACCGGTATGCGCAGCTCGCCCACCCGCCGATCGTTCGGGAAGCCATATTGGGCCGCAAGGCGGAGCTGGAGCTTGTCAGCCGCATCTTCCTCGCAAAGCATCACTGCGCCGCGCATGTAAGATACGACGTGGGCCAACTGTTCCAGGATTAAGTCCGGGACTTCGTGCATTGCCAGGCGGCTGGAGAGGATGCGTCCGGTCTCCTCCAAGGTCTCGGCCAGCGTGCGCCGCTGTTTTTCGGCTTTATAAAGCTGTGCATTGCGGAGAGCAATGCTGATCTGGTCTGCCAATGTTTGCAGGGCGGTGATGTCGGCGGCGTCAAAGGCGTTGAGTTGTTCGCTTTGGATATCCAGCACACCGCTGAGGCCGCTGATCGGGCGGCGCTCGCGGCCATATTCCAATGGCAGCGCCAGTTCCGCGCAAGTTTGCGGCAGCAGCGGGTGCAGCATATAGTGCGGATCGTGGAGAACGTCATTGCTCAGGTAATACTCACGGGTGCGACACACATAGGCGATGATGCTTGGGTCGGCCTGCATGGAGAGACGATACCCGCCGACCTCTGTTCCCAAGCTTTGTCCGGCAGCGGCCTGCAAGATCAAATCATTGTGGGATTCTGCCCGCAACCAGACACTCACGCAGTAGTAGCCGAATTTAGCCTGGATTTGTTGTACAATATGTGTCAACAATTCCTCCAGGTTGAGGATGGAGATGACTTGTTGGCCGACAGCGTTCGCGACTTCAAGTTGTGCGGCGCGTTTGGAAAGGGCGGTGTTGGTCGTGTGCAACTGCTCCACCACCGCCTGTAAACGCTGCCGTTGATTGTATAAATCCAGGAAGATTTTGACTTTGCTGAGTAAGATGTCGGGCGCAAAGGGCTTGCTTAAAAAATCCACCGCGCCCGCTTCGTAGCCGCGCTGGTGGTGATATTCGTCGGAGTAGATGGCGCTGACAAAGATCACCGGGAGCGTGGCCGTCCCTTCGTTGCTGCGCAGCAATTCCACGAGTTCGTAACCGTCCATCTCCGGCATTTGTACATCCACAATAGCCAGGCAGAATTCGGTTTTTAGGCTCAACTCCAATGCCTGCGCGGCGGATGTGGCTTGCCGTATCGCCACATCCAGCGACTGGAGTAAGCGCTCCAGGGCGTAGAGATTTTCCGGCTTGTCATCTACGATGAGAATGTTGGGATGGGACATCATCAGACTTCTTTATTTTGACAGTTATGTCACGCTTGCGGCGAACTTGCGATCGAGGCCGCTGGAAAGTGGCGTGCGCCGCTCGATAACAAAAGACAGCCTCGCATAGCAACTTTAGCCAACCCGACCATGAAACAACACGAATGCCCGAAAAGCATACTCTATTTCAACCAAAAAGCAATATAAGGATAGAATTCAGTTTGCGGCGAAGGCGTCACCGCCGGAAGAATCACCCACTAATGATAGAGCCATACTCTAAGCATCGAGAAAAGCCGCTCGGCGTCCACCGGTTTGGGCAAGTAATCATTCGCGCCGGCTTCCAGACACTTCTCGCGGTCGCCCTTCATGGCTTTGGCCGTGAGCGCCAGGATGGGCAAGTCGTGGCGGTGCGGTTGCTCGCGAATTCTTTGGATAGTCTCATAGCCATCCATTTCCGGCATCATAATGTCCATCAGCACCAGGTCGTAGTCAGACTGTTGCAACAGCGCCAGCGCCTTTTCCCCGGCGCCGGCGATGGTGGGCTTCAACCCCTTATCGGCCAGTAATTTGGAAAGCGCATAAGCACTGCGCGCATCATCATCAACCACCAAAATACGTTTGCCGGTGAAGACCGCTTCGGGATCATGCAGGCGTTTGATCGTGCGCTGGGTTTCCTCCGGCATATTTGCCACGACGCGATGCAGGAACAGTGCAGTCTCATCCAGCAAACGCTCCGGCGATTTGACGCCCTTGATGATAATGCGCAGGGGTTGCGTCTCGTTCTCAGCATATTGCAGCAGCCGATGATTCTCTTCTGCCGTCAGTTCCTGGCCGGTGTAGACGATGACTGGGCAGTGCAGAGCGACTTTAGCAGCGTTCAGGCGGTCTAACAATTCAAACCCGCTCATGTCCGGCAAGGTTAAATCCAGGATCATACAATCAAAGGGCTGTTTTTGCAGCCATTCGAGCGCGGCCTGGCCGGTGCCGGCTTCGACGATTTGAACATCGGCCCCGCCAAGCAATGTCGTCACGCTGTGCCGCAAATTTTCATCGTCCTCTACCAGCAACAGCGCCTTGATCTCCCTGGCGATAACTTGCTCAATACGTTGGAAAGAGGCTTCCAGATCGGCCGCGCCGACCGGCTTGGTCAGAAAGCCGATGGCGCCGTTTTTATAGAGGCTCATATCTTCATCGGCCACCGACATGATATGGACTGGGATGTGACGAGTGGCCGGGTTGTCTTTGATCGCGAGCAACACATCCTCGCCGTTCAACAGCGGCAGATTCAGATCCAAAATGATGGCATGGGGAATGTGGGTTTGCGCCAGGTGCAAGCCCATCTGGCCGTCCCCGGCTAATAGACATTTGAAGCCTTTCTTGTGAGCGTAATCACGCACGATCTTGGCAAAGTTGGCATCATCCTCTATGATAAGCAGCGTGCGGTCGCCCGGTTGCAAGATATCGCGGTCATCCGGCACGTCCCTCTGTGACGCCGAAGAAGCGGGCGGCGAGGGGGCGGGGGAAGTTGCAATGCTTGTAGATGAAGGCTTCTTCGCGTGCTTGCGTCCGCGCCGCACTGCGCCTGTGCGCGGCGCTTCTCCTGTTTCCCGGCTCCCCGGCGCAGCGGATCCCCGCCGATGATTGGCTTCCGCGCCCTCCGGCAACTCTTCCGGCGGCTTGAGCGGCAGATATAAGGTGAAGGTGCTCCCCCGACCGTACTCGCTGGTGAGCGCAATTTCTCCCCCCAGATGCGCGACTAATTCGCGGGAGATGGTCAAGCCCAGGCCGGTGCCGCCATATTTGCGACTGGTGCTGCCATCAGCCTGTTGAAATGCTTCAAAGACGATTTTCTGTTGCGCGGGCGTCATGCCGATGCCGGTATCCATCACATGAAACGCGATAGTGGATTCCGGGGTCAAGAGGCTGTGCGCGAATTTGACGTCAGGCGCAGGCCGCGCAATGCGGAAGCTCACGCTGCCCTTCTCCGTAAATTTGAAAGCGTTGGCAAGCAAGTTCTTGAGGATTTGTTCGACCCGCTGTTGGTCGGTCTCAATGTGGGCCGGGAGATCGTCGTCCAGCAACAGGTGAAAAGCCAATTCTTTGGTTTCCGCGACGTGCGCAAATTGCGCGCGCATCGCGTCCAACAACGCGCGCAAGGGCACACTCTCGAAGTGGAAGGTCATCCGACCGGCTTCCACTTTAGAAAGATCGAGGATTTCGTTGATGAGGTTGAGCAGGTCGGCGCCGCTATTGTAGATAACGCGCGCGGATTCGACCTGTTCTGCGGTCAAGTTGCGCTCCTCATTGTTTGCCAACATCTGCGCCAGGATAAGAAGAGAATTGAGCGGCGTGCGCAATTCGTGCGACATATTCGCCAGGAACTCGGACTTATACTTGCTGGCGCGGGCCAACTCTTCGGCCTTATGTTCCAGGTCATTCTGCGCCTCTTTCAGGCTGCGGTTTTGCCGGTCGAGTTGCGCCTGTCTTTGCTTCAATTCCTGGTTGGCGATTTCCAGTTCACCCTGCTGTTCGCGCAACCGCGTCTCAGAAAGGCGTAGACTTTCAGTTTGCGCCTCCAGCTCTTCATTAGCGACGCGCAAGGCTTCGCCCTGCGCCTGCAATTCTTCCGCCTGTTGCTGTGTCTGCGACAGCAATTCATTGATGCGGTCGCGCGCCTGCGCGGTATTGAAGGCAATGGCAATATTTTCCATAGCCGTTTGCAGGAATTTGACCTGTTCGGGGTCAAATTCGGTGAACGATCCCAACTCCACAACGCCCACCGCCTGCCCTTCATAGAGGAAGGGCATAATCACAATCGTTTGGGGCGGCGCGCTCCCCAATCCAGAGGCAATCGCCGCATAGTCGGGGGGGACGCGCGTCAGCACCAACGCCTTGCAAGACTGTACCGCCTGCCCGACCAGGCCTTCGCCCACGTTGAAGCACGGAGGCGGGCCATCGCGCCGGGGCAGGGCATAACCGCCGGCCGGCAGCAGGACGTCGTTCTCCCGCACATAGAGCACGCCGGTCTGAAGCTGGAGGTATTCACAAAGTTGTTCGACTACGTTGGCCGCGAGTGTCCCCACAGCTTGTTCCCCGCGCATCCGGTTGTTCAGTTGCGCATGGCCGTTGGTATGCCAGATTTGCGCTTCCAGCGCTTTGTTGACCGCCTCGACTTCGCGCTGGGCGCGCTCGGCAGTGCGGCGGGCGACCTCGGCGGTCTCTCGCGCGCGTTCGGAGGCCAGGTGCGCTTCTTCAGCGGCCCGACGGGCTATTTCGGCGCGTTCCTTTTCCATTTCCGCCTGCTGGAACGCTTGTTCGATCTTCTCTTTGGCCTGCGCCAGTTCGGCAGCGCGCTGTTCCAGAGCCGCCTCGGCACGTTCACGTTCCTGGAGAAGCAGCGCGCCTTTGAGCGCGATGCTAATTTCGTTACGCAGTATGCCGTACACACGCAAACTATTTTTTCCGGTGGCAAAGACCCCAAACCCCAATGCCTCATCCTGGAAATAGAAAGGTTCAACGACCATACTATAAGGAGCGTCTTGGGGCCAGGCGTCTGCCGGCAGGAGTTGGCGAGCAGGGAAGCGTTGCGCTTCTGGCGGCGGTATTGTCAGGGTGTCTCCTACGTGCGTCATGATCAAACGCGCCCAAGTGGTAGGATGCGCCGGGTCTTCATAGAGGGCCAGATAAGCGTGCGGGACATTCAGTTGAGTTAATCCCCAACTGAGTCTATGGGTCAGGCTCGCAATATCAAACGTACTGAGCAGCACATGGCCGACATTCCGTAGATTTTGTTCCCGCTGTTGACCGAGAGTCAGTTGATGAATCGGCTTACGTTGCGCCGCCGCGCCAATCGTGATATAGGCTTGCCGCCACAGGGTCTCGACACGCGCGGCAGTCTCCGCGTCAAAAGTAGGCCAGAGATACCGTCGCATAGTCGAAATGGCAATTTGGAGGGTTTGGATAGGGTCTTCTTCCAGCGGAATATGACGTAAGGTTTCCTCCAGGGTGGTCAGGAAAATGCGCGGCGTTGTGCCCCTCAATTCTGTGAAGAGCGCCTCCAACAGGTGCGGTATCCAGGGGTAGAGGGGGTCGCTTTCGGTCAAGGAAAGGGCCTGGCGCAGCTCGTTGGGGATAGCATCTGGCGGGCAGGAAAGCGGGGCGTTGAGAGGAGGGCGGGCGGCTTGCTCGATAGCCGGGTCAAGACACCCACAGGAACGGCGCACGATAACCTGCATGGGGAACATGGTTTGCTCTGGCAAGGTTTGTCCACGCAGGTGCGCCAGGAGCATCTCGCCGGATTGGTAGCCTAGCGCGTTAAACGATTGTCGCACGGTAGTCATAGGCGGCATTGCGTACCGCGCTTCGACGATGTCGTCAAACCCGACCACGGCAATGTCACGGGGGACCTGGACGCCGCACGCCTGAAGTTCCTCCAACGTCCCGACGGCGAGGTTGTCGTCATTGCACACCACCGCATCAAAGTCTATTTGTGGGCGCAATTGATGGTTGTCGAGCAATACGCGAATACCAGCGATGCGGTAAGTATTTTCTCGATAAATCTGGACGTTATTGCGCCAGGTCAAGATTTCGTCGCCCGTCGCCACGAGATGGGGATCGGGGGAAATGCCGTGTTCATTCAGAGCGTCCAGATAGCCACGATAACGGGCCTGCGACTCTGGGTTGGCGTCCGGGCCATGTTCGTAGGCAATGCGACGGAGGTGGTGAACTTCGATGAGATGGACAACGACATCATGCATTCCCTGGTAATTGTCCACCAAGATGCTGGCCACGCCAGGAAGGGTTAACCCAATGTTGACAATAGGCAGCGGGGCATAGCGCTGGCATAAGGCAATGACCGCTTCAGGGCCGCCAATGTGGCTCAGTTGCGCGCCCCAGATAATCAGGCCATCTATCCACTCAGGGTCAATCAGATCGTAGAGAATGTTGGACGGCAAGCGTGGCCCATTTTCGGCGGGCAGCATGCCGCCGGGCAAAAACAGCAAGTTGGCCCCATGCGCTTGCATAGCTTCATGCACTCCGCCCCAGATAGATTCCGCATAGACATTGTTGGCTTCATTGCAGAGCAACCCAATGGTGGGGCGCGACGCCTGCATCGTATCGGCTGATGGCTTATTTTTGCTTGTCATAGGCTCTCTTAAAAATAAGGGTTGGAACGTTTGAACGTTGAAACGTCGAGACGTGATTTTCATCCAACCATGGGTGGACGCCAGCTAATGAATGTTGGCGGTCACAGCAACAACTGCGCCTTTTCCCGCAGCAGGGCGCCGATATCCGCCAGCGGAAGGACATGGTCTACCGAGGTGGCGGCCATGGCAGCCTGCGGCATATACGGCACTTCAGCCGTAGCCGGGTCTTGGACGACAGCCAGCCCACCATATTCCTTGATCGCGCGCAACCCGGCTGCGCCGTCATTGTTTGCGCCGGTCATCACGACACCGATCACGCCGGTTTTGTAGACGATGGCGGCGCTTTCAAACAATACATCAATGGAAGGCCGCGAGTAATTCACTTTCTCATCTATGGATAAACTCAACGTTCGGTCCGGTTCAATCAGCAGGTGGTAGTTGGGAGGGGCGAAGTACAGAATGCCGGGGAGCAGCGGCTCCTTCTCGTCGGCCTCTTTGACGGTCAAAGCACATTGGGCATTGAAGTGCGTGACCAGGAAGTTGGTTTGCGTGGGATGCAGGTGTTGGACAACGATTATGGGCAGTGGATAATCAGCCGGGAAGGAGGGCAGCAATATCTTAAGCGCTGTCGTGCCGCCGGCCGAAACGCCCATCACGACAAGTTGATATCTGCGCATAGTTGCTCACGTAGTGCATTTCTGGTAGATTTTTTCATGGTCATCAATGACCTTGAAGCGTTCCTGCACATCAGAAAAACGCAAGGTTTCCTTGCTGCCCAGGCATAAAAAGCCGCCATAACTCAGGCTGTCAGCAAACAGATTGAGGACGCGGTTTTGTAGGGTTTTGTCGAAATAGATGAGGACGTTGCGACAGAAAATCAAATGCACTTCGCTGAAAACCCCATCCGTCACCAGGTTATGGTTGGCAAAAGTCACGTTCTTCTTGAGGGACTGTTCCATAATGGCCGATTCATATTGCGCGTGGTAATAATCGGCAAAAGAACGGGTGCCCCCGGCCTGTTGATAGTTCTTGGTGTATTGCCGGATTTCCTTCAGGGCATAGATCCCCTCGCGGGCAGTTTGCAAGGCCGAGTCGTTGAAGTCGGTCGCAAAGATGGTGGCGCGGTCATAGAGACCCTCCTCTTGCAGCACAATCGCCAACGAGTAAACTTCTTCCCCGGTGGCGCAGCCGGCATGCCAGATTTTGATGAAGGGGAAAGTTTTCAGGTACGGCAATGCTTTTTCCCGCACCGCATTGTAAAACGTTGGGTCGCGGAACATTTCCGTCACCATAATGGAGAAATCGTGGATGGCGGAATGGGCAAATGCCTCATCGTACAATACCGCAGGAATCAGATCGCTGATTCTTTTATAGTGGGTTCGGGCTTGAAAATGTTTGATACGACGCCGGATCGAGGCTTGTGCGTATTGCCGAAAATCGTAACCATAACGCTGGTAGAGGGCATTGAGGAATAAATCTATTTCAATCGTCTCTAAATCGGCCGCGTGCATACTCAATCGCCTCCAATGGAAATATCCTCACCCTAATTTAACTTATTCTAGCACAGGAAATGGCCTCTAGCAAATGAACGCAAGATACAGAGAGCGTTTGACACCCTCTCGCTCGATGCTACCATTAACACGAGTTCAAAATTTAGCGCCGGTTTGGAGCGTGAAACGTCAAACGTCATAGCCTCACGTTTGACGAAACGATTTCATCATCAACGAACCTATTGATGGGAAGGAGGACCTATGTGGCCGACACGCGAGGAAGCCTGGAAAGTGTTGACTGAATACACCCAGAATCCCAATTTAATCAAACACGCGCTGGCGGTGGAAGCCGGGATGCGAGCCTACGCCCGCCGTTTTGGGGAAGACGAGGAAAAATGGGCCGTCGTGGGCCTCATTCACGATTTTGAATACGAGCGTTATCCCGACCTGGGGCCGGGCGGCCATCCCTTCAAGGGCGCCGAGATTCTGCGCGAGATGGGGTGGGACCCCGCCTTGATCCGGGGTGTCTTGTGTCACGCCCCTACCCATACCGGGGCCACGCCGGAATCCCCGATGGAAAAAGCCATCTACGCTGTAGATGAGCTGACGGGCCTGATTATGGCGACGGCGCTCGTCCGTCCCAACAAATGTATTCTGGACGTAAAGCTCAGCTCCGTGAAGAAAAAGTGGAAGGATCGCGCCTTCGCCGCCGGCGTTGACCGCGAGGAAGTGGAAGAAGGCGCGGCCATGCTCGGTATGGCGCTGGATGCGCACATCGGCGTCGTCCTCGAAGCAATGCAGGCTATCGCCGCCGACCTGGGATTGGAGGGCATCCCGGCCTGATTTGTCGGGCCGGTCAAGGGGACTATAATCGAGACTTACCAAGCAAGCATAATTTTACCGCAGAGATCGCTGAGAACGCCGAGAAACTGTAAAAATATCCGCGATCCCCGCGTGCTCTGTGGCGACAAAAGCGTCATTGGCAGGCGAGTTCTCTATACTGACAGAGGTTAATATCATGGCACTAACCCGTGAAGAAGTCGCGCACATTGCGGAATTGGCGCACCTGGAATTGAGCGCGGACGCGCTGGCTTTGTACCAGGAGCAGCTATCGGCGATCCTGGATTACGCCGCCAGTTTGCAGGCATTGGATACTACCGCAATTCCTCCCACCGCGACCGTTGCGCCCCTGCACACCGTCCTGCGCGACGACACGCAAGACGGCGACATCGCCGAGAGCGCACTCTCCCTTGAGGCTGTCCTGCGTAACGCGCCAACCGTGTTTGAAGATTGCTTCCTGGCGCCGCCGCTGCGCTAGAGAGTTCAATGGGAAGGAGTTCACGTTGGATACCTTGTATGACCTGACCGTCCACGCAGCCCTCAGCCGGCTGAACGCCGGCGAAATCTCCTCACTGGATTTGACGCAGGCGCTTCTGGCGCGGATTCAAGCGGTGGAAAATAACGTGTGCGCATACTTGCGCGTCCTGGAAGAGGATGCGCTTAAACAAGCGCGCTACGCCGACCAACGCCGCGCCGAAGGCGACCTCTCCCCGCTTCTGGGGATTCCCATCGCCCTCAAAGACACCTTCTCCACCAAAGGCGTCGAAACAACGTGCGGCTCCCAAATCCTACGCGGCTACATCCCCCCGTTTGACGCTACCGTGGTGCGGCGGCTCAAAGACGCCGGCGCAGTCATCCTGGGCAAGACCAACCAGGATGAATTTGCGATGGGGTCCAGCACCGAAAATTCCGGGTTCTTCCCCACCCACAACCCGTGGGACTTGACGCGCGTACCCGGCGGCTCCAGCGGCGGGAGCGCGGCGGCGGTGGCGGCAGGCGAGGCGCTGGCGGCCCTGGGCACCGACACCGGCGGCTCCGTGCGCCAGCCGGCGTCCCTGTGCGGGTTGGTGGGCGTGCGCCCGACCTATGGCCGCTGCTCGCGCTACGGCCTGATCGCGTTTGCCTCCTCGCTGGATCAACCCGGCCCGCTCGCCCGCACCGTCGCCGACGCGGCGCTGCTGCTCCAGGTCATCGCCGGTCACGATCCCCGCGATGGCACCTCCTGGCCGGACGCCGTCCCCGATTACTTGGCGGCGCTGCGGGCGGATGTGCGCGGGCTGCGGATCGGGGTCCCTAAAGAATATTTTGTGACCGGCGTGCAACCGGACGTGGAGAAGGCCGTGCGGGATGCGCTGAACGTTTTGCAGAACATGGGCGCAGAACTGGTCGAAGTGACCTTGCCGCACAGCGAATACGCCCTGCCCGTCTATTACCTGATCGCGCCGGCGGAGGCCAGCGCCAACCTGGCCCGCTTCGATGGGATGCGCTACGGCCTGCGCAAGGAGGGCGCCACCATCGAGGAGATGTACGCCCGCACGCGCGGCGCCGGTTTTGGCCCGGAAGTCATCCGCCGCATCATGCTCGGCACCTACGCCTTGAGCGCGGGCTACTACGACGCCTACTACCTCAAGGCGCAGCAGGTGCGCACGTTGATCAAGAGCGACTTCGACCGGGCGTTTGAGCAGGTGGACGTCATCATCGGGCCAACGTCGCCGGTCACGGCGTTCCGCCTGGGTGAGCGCACGGCCAATCCCCTCGAAATGTACCTGGCGGACATCTTCACGTTGTCGCAGGCGCTGGCCGGCATCCCCGCCCTTAGCCTCCCCTGCGGCTGTGACGCGCAGGGCCTGCCCATCGGCCTGCAAATCGCCGCCCCCGCCCTGCACGAAGTCCGCATGTTTCAGGTCGCTTACGCCTATGAGCAGGCAACCACGTGGCACACCCGGAGACCGCCGCTATAAACGTAAAACGTGAGGATCGCACAATAAGATTATCACGTTTCACGTTTTACGTTTCTGCATTGTGTCTTATAAACGGTTATTTTGTGCCTGATGACAGGGCTGTTTGCCGAAAGGGCGTGGTAAAATTTGGCTGAATAGGCATTGTGATGAAAGTGATCAGCAGATTGAGCTGATTCAGCAGATTTCAAGAGTAAGGATGAGAATCTTGCACAAAGCCGCGAAGTTCTCTTGACGATGCGACTGTCCGACTAACGACTACTAGACTATTTTCTGAGGAGACTTTCACCATGAAACTTGTGATTCCTATGGCCGGTTTGGGCACCCGGATGCGCCCACACACCTGGACGCGCCCGAAGCCGCTCATCCCACTCGGCGGCCAGCCGATGTTGGGCCACATTTTGGAACGCTTCCGCGATTTGCCGATTGACGAATACATCTTCATTGTGGGCTGGTTGGGCAGCCAGATCGAGGATTATATTAAAGAAACTTCCGCCATCCCGGCGCGGTTTGTGGTGCAGGATCAGATGCTTGGCCAGGCGCACGCGATCTCGTTGGCCCGCGACTATCTGCAAGGCCCCACCTTTTTGATGTGGGTGGACACGCTCTTCGCCGATGCGGATTTTGCTAACCTGGCAGAGGCCGGGAACGGCGGCGTCATTTTCACCAAAGAGGTAGACGATCCCCGGCGGTTTGGGGTGGTGGAGACAAACGCGCAGGGGTACGCCACCCGGCTGATCGAAAAGCCGGATTCGGTGGATAACAAGAACGTGCTGATCGGCCTCTACTACTTCAACGACGGCGCGTGGCTGGCGCGCGCCTGCGAAGAATTGATGGCGCGCAGAATTCAGACCAAAGGCGAATATTACCTGGCGGACGCCATCACGTTGATGATCGAACAGGGCGCCCGCTTCCAGTCGCGTGAGATCGGCGTCTGGTTAGATACCGGCAAGCCGGAAACAACGTTTGTCACACATCGCTATTTGCTCGAACACGGCTGCGAGAACAGCTTCCAAAGCCCACGTCCCGGCGTCGTGATTATCCCCCCGGTCTACGTTCACCCCGAAGCCGTGATCGAGCGTTCGGTGATCGGCCCCTACGTCTCCATCGGCAAAGACACGCAAATCCGCGACAGCATCCTGCGCGACACGATTGTGGATGAGGGCGTGGAGATTGACGGCGTGATGCTGGAAGAATCCATCATCGGGCGGTGGGTCAAGCTCGCCGGGCACTTCCGCAAGTTGAATATTGGCGATTCGTCGGTGGAATTGTAGGTTGGGCTGCTAAAGAAGTTTGGTTTCAGAAAGAGGTGAAGAGATGGGGATATCCACACAAGAACAAGTGTTACGAGAGATTGAATTGATCCCGAAAGATCAACTGCCGACTGTTTATTCCCTTTTACACTATTTTCGACTGGGCTTGGAAACTACGCAGAAACGAGCACAGTCGGTTATGCGCCATGCCGGTTGTTGGCAGGATATGCCCAAAGAAGTGTTTGCTGAGTTAACCGAAGACTTACAATTGCGTCGTCACACTGCATTCTCCGGGAGAGTTGTTCGTGAAACCAGTATTGATTGATACCGATATTTTGTCGTTGTTCTTCCGGGGTCATCCTCAAGTAGTCACCCATTTTCAAAGTTATACGAGTGTGTATCCGAAAATAAACCTCAGCATCATTACCTATTACGAGATCCTGAGCGGATTAAAACATCGAGATGCTATTGATTGGAGTAATGAGAGCGTTTCTTAATAGGGGATGAAAGCGGCTAAAGCAATCCGTTTCATCCGCTCTATTCGTTGAAATATTTTCGAGGTATATCCTAATGACTTCCAATGATTTTATCTCCAACCGCGTCCGGGACATCCCCCCTTCCGGGATTCGGCGCTTCTTTGACATTGCGGCCATGATGAAAGATGTGATCAGCCTGGGCATCGGCGAGCCAGATTTTGATACGCCGGCGCCGATTGTGCAGGCCGGCATCGAGTCCTTGCAGCGCGGCGGGACGCATTACACGTCCAATTCCGGCATCCTGGAATTGCGCGAGGCTCTGGCGCAGCACTTCGCAACGCGCTATGGCCTGACCTACGACCCCGCCAGCCAAATCCTGGTGACGGTAGGCGTCTCCGAGGCGCTGTACCTGGCGATGGCTGCGCTGCTTGACCCCGGCGATGAGATCATCTTTGCGGAGCCGTGCTTCGTTGCGTATGAGTCTACCGCGCGGTTGGTGGATGCGACGCCGGTTCCCATCCCCACCACACCGGAGACCGGCTTCCAACTGACGGCGGCGGCGATTGAAGCCGCCATCACGCCGCGCACCAGAGCGTTGCTGCTCGCGTCCCCCAACAACCCAACCGGGGCCGTCATCAGCCGCGAGCATCTGCTGGAGATTGCCGCGCTGGCGGAGAAACACAACCTCGTCGTGATTTCCGATGAGATTTACGACCGGCTGGTCTATGGCGTAGAACATACCTGCTTTGCAAGCCTGCCGGGGATGGCCGAACGCACCGTGACGCTGCAAGGCTTCTCGAAAGCGTATGCGATGACCGGCTGGCGCGTGGGCTACATGGCCGGGCCGGAGGCTCTGATTGACGAGATGCGCAAGGTGCATCAGTATTTGATCATGTCCGCGCCGACCCCGTCGCAGTGGGCGGCCCTGAAGGCGCTGGAAGTGGGCGAACCGTTCGTGCAGGCGATGCTCGCCGAGTATGACCGCCGCCGCACGCTGATCGTGGGGGGACTCAACGAACTTGGCCTGACCTGTGTGACGCCGCATGGCGCGTTCTACACCTTCCCTAGCGTCGCCGTCACCGGCATGGATGACAATGCGTTTGCCGAACGGCTGTTGGAAGAAGAGCAGATTGCAGTGGTGCCGGGGCGCGCGTTCGGCGCGTCGGGCGCCGGCTTCGTGCGGATGTCCTACGCCACCGCTTACGAGAAAATCGAGATCGCCCTGGAACGGATGGCGCGTTTTATGCGGCGCTATGGGTAATGAGAAAAGAGAAATGAGAAGTGAGTGTCTTTAAACAGTAGTAGCTCGTATCACTCGTTACTCATTACTCATTTCTGTTCCCTATTTTTCCCCGCGAGGATGCTAGATGGAATACGACGCAGTCATTGGCCTGGAAGTTCACGCGCAGATTCACACACACACGAAGATGTTCTGCGCGTGTCATGTGATGAAAGACACCGGCGACATCCCGCCGAACACCTACGTTTGCCCCGTGTGCCTGGCGCTGCCGGGCGCGCTGCCGGTGGTCAACCGCCGCGCCGTCGAGATCGGGATGCTGACCGGGATGGCGCTGCATTGCACGATCAACACCACCAACGTCTTTGCCCGCAAGTCGTACTTCTATCCCGATCTGCCCAAGGGCTATCAGATTTCGCAGTACGATCTACCCCTGGCGAGTGACGGCTATCTCGACATCGAGGTGGACGGTGAGACGCGGCGGATTCGCATCCGGCGCGCGCACCTGGAGGAGGACACGGCCAAGCTCTATCACCTGGACGATGGCCGGGTGCAGGTGGACTTCAACCGCGCCGGCGCGCCGCTGCTGGAAATCGTCACGGAGCCGGATTTGCACACGGCGGAGGAAGTGCGCGCCTACGCGACGCTGCTGCGCACCATTCTGGTCTACCTGGGCGTCAACACCGGGGACATGGAAAAAGGGATGATGCGCTTCGAGGCCAATGTCAGTGTGCGCCCGCGCGGCAGCACCTTGTTCGGCACGCGGGTGGAGATCAAAAACCTCAACTCTTTCCGCTCCTTGACGCGCGGCGTGGAGTACGAAATCCAGCGCCAGAGCGCGCTGTTGGATTCCGGCGGCGTGGTGGAGCAGGAAACGATGGGCTGGAATGAGAGCGCGGGCTACACCTATCCACAGCGCAGCAAAGAACACGCGCACGACTATCGCTACTTCCCGGAGCCGGACATTCCCCCCTTGCAGCTTGACCCGGCGTGGATTGCGGCGGTGCGGGCCGAATTGCCGGAACTGCCGACCGAGCGCCGCAGCCGGCTGACAACGCAGTATGGCATCCGCGCGTATGACGCGGAACTGCTGGCCGCCGACCGCGCCCTGGCCGATTATTTTGAGGTTGCCGTTAAGATGGGGCAAGAGTTGGCGCTGGCGCCGCAAGACGTGGCGAATTGGATGACCGGCGAGCTTTTTCGGCTGCTCAACGAAGCCAACCGCCCCATCACGGGGTGTCGAGTAACGCCCGAACATCTGATCGCGCTGCTGTTTTTGGTGCAAAAAGGCACGATCAGTGCGTCTGCGGCCAAAAAGGTGTTGAGTGAGGTGTTTGTGACGGGCGAAGCGCCCAATACGGTGGTCAAACGCCTGGGGCTGGCGCAAATGTCGGATACTGACGCGCTGCACGCGCTTGTCGCTCAGGTGCTGGATCAGAATCCCATCCAACTGGCACAATACCTGGAGGGCAAAGAATCCGTGTGGGGATGGTTCGTCGGGCAGGTGATGCGGGCCTCGCAGGGGAAGGCTAACCCGACGCAAACGCGCGAGATACTACAAAAATCTCTGGAACAGCGACGTTCCAGCCAAAGTTAAAGCGGTTATCTATTATCACAACTTCAAGGAGAAGATACAGACATGAGTGATCAGGTAAATCCCTTTAAACTGGCACAGGATCAATTTGATCAGGTGGCCGAACAGATGGGATTGGAGCAGTCCGTGCGCGAGATGTTGCGGTGGCCATTGCGCGAGTTTCGTTTTCAACTGCCGGTGCGGATGGATGATGGCTCAATCCGCGTCTTCTTTGGCTTCCGGGTGCAGCACAATGACGCGCGTGGGCCGGCCAAGGGCGGCATCCGTTTTGCCGCCAACGAAACGCTTGACACCGTGCGCGCGTTGGCGACGTGGATGACGTGGAAGTGCGCCGTGGCTGACATCCCTCTGGGCGGCGGCAAAGGCGGCGTGGTGGTGGACCCGGCCTCCTTATCCACCAGCGAGAAAGAGCGGCTCTGCCGGGAGTGGATTGACGCCATCTGGAAGAACCTCGGCCCGCGCAACGACGTGCCAGCGCCCGACGTTGGCACGACGCCGCAGATGATGGGCTGGATGATGGATGAGTATTCCAAGCTGCGGGGGGAGTACGTGCCGGGCGTCATCACCGGCAAGCCGATTGGCAGCGGCGGCTCCTTGGGGCGCACGGCGGCCACCGGCTTTGGTGTGGTGGTCACGGTGCGAGAGGCGCTGCGGCACCTGGGGCTGAATGCCGCCGGGCGTACAGCCTCGATTCAGGGGTTCGGCAATGTGGCGCAGTACGCGGCGCGGACGTTCATTGAGATGCTCGGAGGGCGGGTGTTGTGCATTTCATGCTGGGATCGCAATGATCGGACAGCCTACACGTACACTCACGAGAACGGCGTGGATCCCTATTTCCTCCAAAGCATCACGGATCAGTATGGTACAGTGAATCAGGAGCAGGCGAAGAAGGCCGGTTATGTGATTGAGGACGGCGACGCCTGGCGTTCCAAAGATGTGGACGTGTTGATCCCGGCAGCGGTGGAAGGCGTGATCACCCGTGAGAACGTGGAACAAATCAGCCCGAAAGTCAAGATTTTGGCCGAGGGGGCCAACGGGCCGACGACGTTGGATGCCGATCGGGTACTCAAACAACGGGGGATTTTTGTAATTCCGGACTTTTTGTGCAACGCCGGCGGCGTTACGTGTTCCTACTTCGAGCAAGTGCAAAACGACATGAATTACTATTGGACGGAAGAGGAAGTCCTGCAAAAACTGGATTTGAAGATGGCCGGGGCTTTCAAGGGCGTGTTGGAAAAGGCATTGGAGAAGAAGTTGTATATGCGCGACGCGGCTTACTGGGTGGCGATTGGCCGGGTAGAGATGGCGATGCGCTTGCGCGGTTGGCTGTAATACCTCGAAGCGCAGGCAGAGAACCGTTAACGCGCGAAAGATTGGGAAAGCACCCTCCCCCCAAGTGTTTGGGGGGAGGGTGTTTGTTGGCTATTTCTGGGTTTTCGATTTCGGGTTATGTCCGAAATTGAAGGAAATCTTCAGGGACGGCCAGCGCCGTTCAGTAACGCAACAGCGCGCCGATGTGAGCGTTCATCATCATATGGCTATCTATCACTTCAACCGTACCGCCCTTTTCGACCACCTGACTGACGACGGCCTCCACCGCGTCCGGGATCTCGGTAAATGTGCCATTGCAGAAACTGCACGCGCCTTGCGGCTGCGTGGTCAGATAACCGCAGCCGGCGCAGCGGTAGCCCGGCGCGTGATAGTGCTGCTCGACGACCAGGACCTGGACGCGCCCTTCGTGGGCGACATGGAGTGTTTCCTCCAGACCCAAGGCGCCATTTTGCCCCTTGGCGGCAGCGGTCACGGTGGCCTCAATCACGCTCTGCTTACGCGCCGCCATCAACTCTGCGAGAATGATGAACGCACGTTCCTGGATTTCGCCTTCTTTGGCATCCATGTCAGCCGCAAAAGCGCCTACCACGACGTCTTTCAACGCGCCGGGGAGGTATTCCTGGAACTGCGCAATGGTATGTTCGGCCCCGGCCAATAACAGTTGGCGCGGGTGATGGCGCTGGCAGAAATGGCTCAGCGCCGTAGCACAATCCTTCAAGTTTCGCTGGACCAGCTCGGCTTCTTTGCGTCCAGAGGCTGGCGCGCCGCCCCGCATCCCGACCACTGAAGACCCGCGCCCTTTGCGTACCCGGCGAATATCCTCCCCTACCGTGCCCTCTTGATCCACCAGATGGCCCATCTCGAAGAGGAAGAAGCGTCCCCCCTGCCGATCCACCAGGGCCACGACATAGCGTCCGTACAGGCCGTTGAGTTCAACCAGGGGAGAGATGTAAGGTTTCGCGGCCACGGTCACGCCAGAAGATACCGGCACGGCCAGGGTAAACGCATACCATAGGTCCTCATCAGTACGGGAGAATAGCGCCAACCCCCGCCCTGACCAATCATAGGCCAGGTCCACGTAGCGTTTTACCGCTTCCACATCCTCGTGGTTGGCCTGACCGTCAACATGTTTGAGCATTTCCCGCAGGATTAGCTTATACTCCTCAGCTGAATGTTGGGTAGAGTCCACATCCAGGTAGACACTCAGAATAGGGCCATTTGCCTCCAAGGAAGCCAGTTCTCTCAGCGTTTTCTCGTCAAACATAGTTTTCATCCTTTCCTAAAAAGATGGGAATTCGGGAATGCCTATACTTCAGAAAATCTGACGAATCGTTATCACCTCCTTTTGGGAGCAAAGGGTAATGAGTAAAGCGTAATAAGTAGGATGCGAGAATAAAAACCTGTTACTTATTACTCGTTTCTCATTTCAAATTTATGCTCACATTCCCTTTTCAATATTAGTTCCCTTTATAAAACACAATCTGCGGAAACACCCTTTCGGGCGCTTCCGCAGACTGTATTGATTTTAAAATATGGTTGGTTTTGGCTTACATAGCGCATAACCCAGTCTCTATAGTGAGGTGCTTTTATTGTAGTGGGTTTTACAGTAGATGTCAAGCGCTTTCAGCGCATCCTGTGTTGACAGCCCTCATACTTACCTTATAATCGGTTGAAATGGCGGCATACATTGTTTGTCTACTCATCCTCCTCGTGCGATAATCTCTTTGTGCTTCTTCAATCTTTAGTAGCTAGCGGTAACTTGTCTATTAGGAGAAAGAAATGAACTTTAAAACTAAGCGGAACCATTTTAAATCTTTGCTCGTGGCGCTAATGTTGGCTTTGATGCTAATGGGGGGCTTTTTCTTCGCGCTGAACGACGCCGACAAGTGGGCGGTATTGGCGGCGCCCACTCACAGCGTCCTGGCCGGGGTGGAGATCACACAGTCCGGCCTGGATTCGGCCTTTGCCGATAATCTGATCACCTATACGGTCATTCTGACCAATGGCACAGCAAGTCCAATTTCGGGGATTTCCATTGTGGATACCTGGGCCACGAAGATGACCCAGGACATTACCAAGTATTGGGTGTATGGGGTTCTGGCAAATTACGAGGGCCATGCCGTATCGCCGCCGGGGGCTATCCTCTCAATGACGCAAAAAGTAGATGCGGTAGCGCGGCGCGGTTCTGTAGTATGGTATCTCAATACGGTGCCGGCCGGCGGCGTCGTGCAAATTCAAATCAGTATGCGCACACCCATCACATTACAACCAACACTGAAGAACTATGCGCCCATTCCGGGAACCAGCAAGCGTGACGTAATCGGGCCTTCCAGTGTGGAGAATACGGTAACGGCGCTGGCCCAGGGAACGGAAAAGTCTGCCGGGTTGGTCACAACGCAGATTGTCGCGCCGTTATTAGATCTTACGGTCAATGCTGTCGGCGAGGTGGCCGGGCCCAAATTATCGCGGGTTGGTCGGTTGGTCACGTATACGCTGGTATTGGAAAATAGTGCGAAGAGTGAACGCCCCGATGGGCACGCTGCCCGGCGCTTGCAGGTTCGTAATACCCTGCCGACGCAGCTTCAAAACGGCTTTGTGAGGGCCGGGGCCAATGTGGCCGGGGTGGGTATTATTGCCGCCGGCGGCGTGGTTACCTGGACATTCCCCGACAACTTCGTTTTGGCGAGCGGCGAGAGCGTCACGCTGACATTGGTGGGGCGCGTTCCGCATGACGCCGTCTATGGCCCTGCCGTGAAGAATTTGACGACGCTGGTTACGGATTGGGTCGCCCATGCGGATGCAATGCCTTTCCGCGATGCAATGCTGGCGAGCGAGTATAAGGTGCGGATTCTCAGCCCGTTTGATAAATCGGTGCGCACGGGGACGCCGCCGGCCCATGAGACCACAACCTTCCCCAATCGCGTGATTACTTATACGGTGGCCTTCTACAATCCTATGCACGATCATGCTATCAGCGGGGTAGTATTGGAGGATGGCTTGCCGCGTGTGGACAATATCCCCAATATTTTCACTTTCCAGCGTATGGTATCGGGAAGCCTGGGAGCGCCGGTCTCAACGGCAAATTCGGTGGTGCGATGGGAGAATGTGACTATCCCGCCCAATGGGGTCATCCGGGCCGCATTTGAAGTCCACGTTTCACCACAGACCCCGATCAAGAAAGGCTGCGCTGCGGCCCGATACACCAATGCGCTCACGGCCACGATCGAAGGACTGATCTATCCGGGGCATGACAACAATGAACTGGCCGAAGTCCTCGTGACGCCGCAGTTGATCTTCAAGAAAACCGCCGCGCCGGGCACGCAGATCGTGGGCAGCGAGATCACCTATACAATCAGCATTGAAAATGTGGGCGACACGACCATCCACGCCCCCTTGCTCTTGACGGATGCTATGCACACCTCCCTGGAGTTCGCCGGGATGGTTTCCACGCCGCCTATGGCGCCCACGTTGGTAAGTGATACCCTTGTGATGGACATTTATCAATGGGACAATATCCTGAACGCGCCTATTGGGCCGGGTGAGAAATATGAGTTTGCGTATAAGGTTATGACCAATTGGGTGGGCAAAGGGTTCGAGAACCAAATCTATGGCTATAGTCCGGAAACCGCTATTTGTTGGATTAACCGCAAAGTCAATGTGGAACCGGCCATTCGTTACACCAAGGTCGCCGATACGGATCAGGTGGTGCAGGGAGACCAGTTTGCATATACGGTGCAGTTGTTCAATATCTCACCGCGCAATGTATTTACGTTGACGCATTTTAAGGATGACTTGGGCAGCGACACAAAAGGCACCACGGATGCTGCGGATGGCGACGCAACGTATGAGTACACGCTGCCAACGCCGTTCCAAATGTTGCCGCAGGGTGCAGTCTGGGAACGATCCTTCCAGGCCCGCATGACAGGGTATGGGGTTGGACATGCCTGGTGTGAAACATTGGCGACACCCAGTAAAGGGATTATCTATCAACATGGGTATGACATCTGGGCCAAGATTACCCCGCCCAATGATTGGGGCCGCGGCGATAATTCCAAATTAGCGCCGGTTTGCGTGTTGCCGAAATATTCCCTGTATCAACAGGTTTTCCCCAACCCGATTGCGGTGGGGCAGGTGTTCACGGTCGTCTTGACCTTGCGGGACAATCGCACAACCCCATCGGGCGCGTTGACGGGCGTAGAACTGCGTTGGAATTTCCCCCTGGCCGAAAGCGTTTCGGGAATCCCCATCGGCCCGTTTGAGGTGCTGGACAGCAGTGTTCCGCCGACCCAACCGGGCAACGGCTTCTACATCTGGCGGGATTTAACCGTGCCCCAGGGAGGCAGCACCAAGATCACGTTGCACCTGCGCGCGCCGATGTTTGAAAAGGCCGGATGGAGCAAGTCCTACGCGGATAAATTTGTAGCCAAGGTATCGCCCCTGGCGGATACCACGATTTGCGTTCCTTCCGCCGGCAAGTTTGCCAAGGATGACAACTTTCAAACGTCCTGTGAGGGGTCGCCGGTGGCGCTGGTGATGAATCAGGGCATCGAACTGGATAAGACCCCAACCCCGGCGCAGGTGCCGCCCTTTGGCCTGGTGACGTACAAGTTGACAGTGCGCAACCTGACCGGCGCGCCGGTCTCGAATGTAGTCGTTACCGACGTGCTGCCGAGTTTCAATAATTTGCACTGGCAGTACGTTAAGATGGCGGATGGATACGAGCCTGAGCCACTCCAGACCAACCCGCTGGTATGGCAAATAGACACAGTGCCCGCGCTGGGCAAAGTGGACCTGGTCTTTCTGGTGCGCGCGCATCAGTTCCTGGGGGATGAATACAACCAGATCACCGGCACAGCGCCAATTCACCTGGGACTACACAAGGATTACCTCAAGCACGTCATGGTGCGGGTCATATCCGGGATCGGCCTCTTCAAAGTGGCGTCGCCGGACAGCATTGTGACCGGGCAGCCGACCACATACACCCTGACGCTGTACAATGGCAGCAAAGACGCCCTTACCGACGTATTCATCACGGACACGCTGCCTACCGGTTTTACGTTCACCCATATGATTCAACCGGCGAACATGGCGCCGGTGCAAATTACCGGACAGGAGGTCGTGTGGAGCATCCCCGGCAAGGTGGCGGCGAATCAGACGCTGGAGTTGATCTTTGGGGTGACGACCAGCCCGGATTTGTTCGACGGCTATTACTACAGCAACCTCTCGGCCGCCGGCAAGAACGCCACTACTGGCGAAAGAATCGTCCTGCCGGCCTCTGAAGAGATCGCGCCGGTTTATGTCAAGGGGAAGCCCCAGGTGCTGGCCGACAAGCACGTACAGCCGGAGGCTATCCGGGCCGATGAGGCAGTCACGTACACCCTCACATTGTTCAATGAAACGCCCACCGTGCAATCGGTGGTGGTGACAGATACCCTGCCGGCCGGGTTACACTTTGTAGAAGCGGTAGGCGGCACGCCGGCGCCGACGATCATTCCTGGCGCGCGGGACGCCCTGGTGTGGCAAGGGTTGGGAACCATCCAGCCCAGTCAGACCCTCACGCTGAATTTCCGCGCCCTCCCGGATTACGAGGCGCTGAGCGGCCTGTATTGCAACGATGTGCAGGTGCAAATGAGCGGACGCCTGCTGCCAAAGCGCACGCCCGACGGCGGCTGCGTGCGCATCACGCAGATTCCACGGGCGGATGTGCAAATCAGCAAAAGTGATGGCGTGGTAGAAATCGCCGAAGGCGATCTGTTATACTATACTATCTACTACACGAATTCAGGGGAATCTGAGGTAACACTGGACACCATCATCATCACCGATACATTGCGCCCATCGGAGTACGTGACCCCTTCGCCGGGGTTGGACTGGACGCAAGTGGGCGACAGTTATGTCTTCCAAGGGGGGCCGTTGCAGCCCGGTGAGTCGGGCCAAACCACCTTCGCCGCCGTGGTGGCGGCAGAAGTGCCCACCCAGGTGTTGGTGGTGGAAAACTGGGTCACGATTAGCTACACCACCACAGATAAAACCATAGAAGTGGGACTCGCCGACAATCAGGCGGTAGATCGGAACTTCTTCAATGCCCCGGACCTGGTGGTGACCTCGGTGGATGTGACCCCTGTGGAAATTCAAAGCGGCGCGCCGCTGACGGTGACGGTGACGGTGGCAAATCAAGGCAGCGACCCCATCTATCAGCGCTGGGATGGCTCCCAGAGCAACCCGGACGAGTTGTTTGCGGTGGAAGTCTACTTGCGGAAGCCCGGCGACCCGCCAAGCGACGTGTTTGATCATGAGGGCGGCTGGGAGCGCGGCGATGAATACATCGCGTGGCTTGACGGGCGGCTGGCGCCAGGCGAATCGGATACGGTACACTTCTATTTAACTGCGCCCAATATGGGTCAGTACGACCTCTATGCCCGGGTTGACACGGGATTGCTGCTTTGTTCCGAGTGCAGTGCATTTTGGGGGCAGTCCTGGGGCCTGATATTGGAACCGTATGAGAATAATAATCTCTCGACGGCCCATGCGGTGATAGTCAGTGGGCATATCTATTTGCCGCTAGTGCTGCGTCAGGCACACTCTCGCTAAGGATTCTAACAAAGTGGGTTGGTCGTGGGCGTTTGATTGCCTGCACCCACAACGCGGAAGCGCCCATGACCAACCCCCATACGTTATTTTTGGAGGAGATAAAGATGAAGAACACAAACATTGGTGTACATGGACGATTATGGATTTCCTTCCTACTGGCGGTTGGCCTGCTGGTGGGGGGACTGGCGGCATTAACCGGGACGCCCCCGCAAGCGTCACAGGCGGCGACTGCCATGCAAGCGCTTTACCCTGTCGCCGCCGCTCCGTTAGGAGATTTAGAAATCATCCAAACCGGGCCGCAAACCACATTCCCCGGGAAGACAATTTCTTACACATTGCTCCTAATTAACCACGGTGCGACGGCCATAGAAGACATCACGCTCGTGGATACCTGGCGCACTGACATCCTGGGCAAAAGCAAGGCCGACTTTGACGACTTGTGGGAGTATGGCCCGTTGATGAGCTTTGATGGGTATAGCGCCTCCAACCCCGCGCTCATTATCACTTCTACGCAGGTCTTGAATCAGGAGTTACAGCGCGGCGAGGCGACTTGGGGCATCAGTGCGCTGCCGGCCGGCAGCAGCCTGGAGATTATCTTCACCGCCACGACTCCCATTATCCTACAGCCGGCTATGGCTAACTACCCTTACGAGCCGTTGATTTCCAAGTTTCGGGTGATGGGGCCTTCGACGCTCCAAAATACCGTCAGCGCCCTTGTGGGGACGACGGAATACCCGGCGGAATTTTCCACCGCAACCGTGATGGCCCCGCTGCTGGATATTAAAGTGGATACATTGGGGGAAACGGTGGGCAAGAATGAGGGGCGCGTGGGGCGTTTGATCACTTATACGCTCGCAGTCGAAAATGTCAGCGCGGCCAAGCGGGTGGATACCTGGCCGGCCAACAATCTCGTCGTCAGTGTCACCCTGCCGTATCAGCTCAATTATGCCGTCTTAGATATTATGGCAAGTGAGGCCGGCGTAACGCATGAGTATAACAACGGCGAGGGATTCATCCAGTGGATTTTCCCGCCCACGTTTGTGTTGACCCCTGGCACTACCACCCAAATGACCTTTACCGCTCGTATCCCGATTACGCTGGATTACAATAGCGAAGAGAAAACGCTTCTGCTCAAGCAATACGAAGGTGTGACCGCGCGAGCGGCGCTGATGCCGTTGCGCCCGGCCTCAATAGGCGCCAAGTCCAACGTCCAAGTGTTGAGTCCCTTTGACAAAACCGGCGTGGGCATTACCGGCAAGGCGACCACCATTGTTAATGAACCGGTCACCTATACATTGACCTTCTACAATCCGGTTGCGGTAAATGCCTCGATGCGGCTCCTGGATTTGCTGCCCCCCACTTTCGTGTTTTCCCAAGTCGTCGCGGGAAGTCCCCAACTGCTCAACGCCACAGCGCCTGGAGGCAACATCGTCGCCTGGGAGAGTGTCTCTTTGACGCCTTACGAAATCATCAGTGTAACCTTTGTGACCACCCCCACCTATGCTACTTTATTCGATCTGGAGTGTAACAAAAAACTGGATGTGACGAATAGCGTCTCAGCGACCTCTCCGGCATTTCCACCCGGTGGCTACATAGGGCATAATGATGACAAACTGGCGAAAATCACCGTAAACCCCCAGATAAAGGTGTCGAAAAAAGCCCTGCCCACCGCGCAGTTCCCAGGGGAATCCGTCACCTACACGATCTCACTGGAAAACCAGGGGCAGGCGGATATGCTACAGCGAGGCATCGTCACGGATAATCTGCCAATTTATTTCGCCTTTATCACCATGACGACTGGCTCCCCTGTCTCCTATCCGCTGGTGATCACCGACACGCTGGTGCAGTGGACGGACATCCCGACCATCCCGACCAAAAGCACCCTCAATATTCCTTTCGTGGCCGAAGTGGATGGGCGGTTCCCTGAGTCCTATAAGAACTGGGTGTTCGTAGATATTCCCGGGGTCATGAGGTGTGAGTTTAGTGGCGCGTCCGTCGGGGTGCTGCCGCCGTTCTTCGTGAATAAAACGGCGGATCTGGCGCACCCGGTGGTGCAAGGTGAAATTTTCACCTATACAGCGGATATCATCAACATTTCCCCGCGCATGCCGTATACCATCACCCAATTCCGCGATGTATTCTCCCTTGAGAATCATAGAACAGGGCTGGTCACACCCGACACGCTGCTCACCACCTATAATTACACGTTGACGTCCTCGGCCTATCTCACTCCTGGCGGAGAAGGCACATGGGAACACACGTTCCCGGTCATGTTCCAGGGCTACGGCATCAGTGAGATTGAGGAAAACACCAAGTGGTGCGATAACACCTTCTCAAACAAGGTATTGGTGTCGCTCCAGCAACCGAGTAGGAGCTTTAGATACAAATTTACCTCCACATCCTGGGTGGTCAATGCTTCTCCTGATGGACAATTTACGGCGTTGCCCCATATTTCTCTGTTTCAACAGGCCTATCCCAACCCCGTCGCCATCAGCCAGCCGGTGACGATTGTGCTAACTTTGCGCGATCACCGCGCCGACGCCATCACGCCGGCGCAGAATGTGCTGCTGCGCTGGGAAATCCCAACCGGCTTCGAGTTTATCAACAGTGCGCCCATTCCGATCACGCAAACGGCCTCTGAATTGATCTGGCAAATCCCCTCTGTGCCGCTCAATGATGATGTACGGGTTATCTTCTCACTGCGTGCGCCCAATAACCGGGAGCCGGGCTGGAGCAAGACGTATAACCCCCTGGCGCAAGTGATTGATCTGACGGATAGGTCCCTTTGTATTCCGAAAACCACCAAATTCGCCTATTCTGTTGATCCCGCCGAGATACCGGTGGATGGCATCCCCGGGCCGATCCCAGACGATAGCGAGAAAATTGGTTTCTCCGGCGGACTCCAGGTTAACCAGGGAATCGAAATCAACAAGAAGCCGAAACCCAACGAGATTGGGCCGTACGGCACGGTTGAATATGAGATCAGTGTCAAAAATCTTACCGGCGCGCCGGTAGCATCGGTGGTTATCACGGACATCTTGCCCACCTATTACGGCAGTTATCCCTGGACGTATCTGGAAATGGTGTCCGGCCAAAACCCCGACAGTGAGTCGCCGCTCGTGTGGCGCCTCCCTTCCCTCCCGCCCAAATCTACTACCAGCTTAGTCTTCACGACGCGCGCCAACAACTGGTTGGGGGTCGCCCTCAACGCCGTTACCGGGACGGCGCCGATCAACCTGATTGAGGCGAAGTCTTACGAGAAAGATCGCCTGGTCATCGTCAGTTCGGGCATTGGCTTTTTCAAAGAAGCCGCGCCGGAAGCCATTTACGCCGGGGATTTGGTAACCTATACCATCACCTTGTTCAATGGCGAAGCCTACAAGCTGGGAAATATAGTGATCACAGATACGCTGCCAGCGGGCTTCACCTTCGATAGCATGGTCTCACCGGCTGGGTTGACCCCGCAAGGGACGACCACGCTGGTCTGGCGTATCCTCGGCACGCTGAACAGCGGCTCACCCTACGTGATTCGCTTCCGCGCGCGCGCGAATACAGAGGCCCAGGGGATGTTTACCGGCGTCTATTACAACGAAATGTCCGCCGGCGCGTGGAATGATCAAACCAAGAAGCCCGTCCTGATTCCACCAACCGGCCCCACCGCGCCGGTGCATGTCCAGGGACGCCCGGCGGTGGTAGTGGATAAGACCGCCTCGGTCTCACAGATCCTCCCCGATGAAGACCTTATCTACACCATCGGGCTGTATAATGAAGCCGACGAGGCGGTGACGCTCCAGGTTACGGATACCTTGCCCCTCTACTTCACCCTGGCCGAGGCTTTGACGCCGACCCAGGCAATCACCTCCGACTTGGGCAACCAACAGTTAGTGTCCTGGCAAAATCTCACCATTGCGCCGACCTCCCGGCTCACCCTCACTTTCCGCGCGCACGTCGCCGCAGAGGCCAAACCGGGCGGTTATTACAACCAGGTCCAGGTGCAAATCAACGAGTTCGTCACGCCGGTCGTCCCCAAGCTCGCGCGCGTCGAAGTTCTCATTCCGTATAAGGTGGATGCGCAAGTTTCCAGCACCAATGGGGTGCAGGTAGTCCGCCCCGCGCCGGAGACGATTACCTATACGATACACTACACGAACGCTGCCGCGAGCGAGATTCCTTTCAGCAGTATCACCCTCACCGTCGCCTTCTCGCCCACCGAATATGTATCGGTGCTTTCGGGGAACGGCTGGGTACAATCCGGCGATCAGTATCACAAAGGGATTGCCGGCCCACTGGCGCCCGGAGAAAGCGGTCAAGTCGAATTGCTGGTGCAGTTGGCAGAGACCCTCCCGCCCGAGGTTTTGACGCTGTACTATCGGGGGGAGATCGCCTACACAACGGATGCGGTGGCCTTCGACACCAACCTTGAGAACAACTACATTGAAGATATTGACCTGATCGCCGTCGGCGAGTCGGTCAGTCTGTTAAAGGTGGCCGCCGCATCTAGCGTCAGAGCTACCGAAGAAGTCACCTATGTCGTGACGCTCTTCAACAACCACCCCACGCTGTCCTATACAGTGCGCCTCTCGGACACCTTACCGCCCTTCTTCACGTGGTCCGGCGTAGTGGCGACCACGCCCGCGCCGGTGTTACAACAGGATGAGCGCATTGCCGTATGGGAAAATATCATCATTGAATCGGGAGAGTTGAAGTACCTCAGTTACCGCACGCGCGTGGATTTGTTGGCGCCGGGGCCTGCGGATTACTGCAATACCCTTTGGGGAGAGGCCGGCAATAACGGTATCATGCAACCCCCGGTTACCGCGCAAAGTTGTGTCAACGTCATACCGGCCGGCCAAGTAGATGTTGCGGTGACGAAGTCCAACGGCCTGGAGTATGTGCAGCCCGGCGACACGATGACCTACACGATTCTTTACGAAAACACGGAGGCCTCCAATACGGCCCTGTCCACCATCATCCTGACGGAAACGGTCAGCCCTTACACCGATATTCAACAGGCGTACTGGGTGAACACCCCAGGGGAACAAACCAATCTGGGCGGCGGTCGTTACCGGATCGAGATACCGGAAACCCTCGAACCAGGAGGGATGGGGGTGGCTTCCTTTGTCGTCAAACTGAACTCCACTGTGCCCACGACGACAGCGACGATCAACAACATGGTGGAAGTGGGCTATCAGACGCAACACGCCTCTATCGAAACGAACTTTGCCAACAATGTCGCATGGGACACCGACCCCATCCAACACGGCGAGGTGATCGCCTCCAAGAGCGCTTCACCCACGGAGTTGACCGCTGGCGAGGAGATCGAGTACCGGATTACGTTGAACAACCCTGCGGGCGGCGCCCAGGTACTCAACGTCCTGGATACGCTCCCGCCCGGCGTCGTCTTCGTGAGCGCCGTTGAACCCGCGACGGGCGTGACGACGGCCTGGGTGGGCGGCCAGCAGCAGGTGCTATGGCGCAATCTCTTGCTCCAAACGACGAAAATGGAACTGGTCTTCCGCACAAGGGTAAAGAGTTCCTCTCCGGGCGGGTTGTTGTGTAACACCGTGCAGATTGAGCGTCGGGTGGGGGGAGTCTTCGTGCCGCAACCGGCTGCTTCCGGACTGGCCTGCGTGAATGTGACCGCCCTTCCCGCCGTGGACGCGCAAATCTCCAAGGATGATGGGATGTCTTGGACGAACGCCGGTGAGACCCTGATCTACACCCTGCGCTATACGAATGCAACCTCTTCCCCACAATCCTTCACGGCAGTGACGCTGACCGACCGGATTACCCCGCCCACCCTGGTCGCGCAAATGTTGAGCGCCGATTGGACAGCAGTGGGCGATGGCGTCTATCAGTATGTAGCTCCAGACACGCTGGCGCCAGGGGCGTCGAGAACCGTGAACTTTGTCGTCCGCCTGAACAGCACCCTTGCCGCCGTCACCGAACTGGAGAACTCCGCGACCATCACCTACGCCACCGCCGTTCCGGTCTTTGAGCAGAATCAGGCCAACAACATCGCCACCGACATAGATTTAGTGGTGCCGCTGGGCACGGGCGAAATCACTCCCTGGAAGTCCGTCACACCGGACTCTGTGGCCGCCGGCGGGATAGTCACGTACACTATCCAACTGTTCAACACCGGCGACACCGCGCGCACCGCGCGCATCACCGACACCTTGCCGCTTTCCTTCACTCTGGCGTCTGGAACGCCGGACGCGACCGGCGTCAGCGCCGGCCAGCAACAACTGATCTGGCATAACGTCAACATCCCGGCCCATGACCAGGTGCAACTGGTGTTCGCGGCGCGGGTGGCCGCGGGAACCGCCCCTGGGTCATACTGCAACCAGGTGCAGGGACTGCCGGATGTGGGCGTGACCTTCGCCTACAGCGGCGCTTGCGTTGCGGTCACCACCGTGGTCATCCCCGTGGTGGACGTGCAGGTGACAAAGACCGATGGCATCACGCAATTCAGTTCGGGCGACCGCCTGACTTACACCCTGCACTACGCCAGTTTGGCGTCATCAGAAGCCACGCTGACGCAAGTGGTGTTAACTGAAACGATTGCCCCGGCGGAAAGCGTCACCCTGGTGAGTTCCGGCTGGACGGCCCTGGGCAATGGGCGCTACACACGCGAGATTGGCGCCCTGGCCCCCAATGCCTCGGGCGATGTCAACTTCGTCGTACAGGTCAACGGCTCGCCGGCGGCCATCACCAACACGGTTGAAATCGGCTACCCACCGCAAAACGTACGCGAAATACAGTTGGACAACAACCGCGCTGTGGATATAAACACGCTAAAATCGGTGACGCCCCTTGACTTTGAGATTTATCTCCCCCTCGTGATACGTCAGTAATCACGAACTTCTCCCAAAACATGAAGAGGCCGGGTATGCCCGGCCTCTTCTATTTCACGCCAGATGCCCACCCCCAAACTGACGTTGACATCACAGTGCGTCAGCTCTGCGACTCTCGCCGCAAAGCGGCCCCAACTGCCCCACAGCTCACAATGCGTTCGCCCGCTGGCCCGCACATTTCACTTTTTGCTCGATTCGTGCTAAAGTGAATGAAGGTACAGAGGATTGACGTCCAGTGACCTTCAGAAACATCCAGCGCATTGGGGGACTCTGTGACTCTGTGGCTATTTTCAAAGGAATTACCCATTAACCTGCGGGTTCATCAGCGGTGGGATGAAAATTTCACGCAAAGACGCCAAGCTCGCCAAGGCTTTGTTTTTTACTTTGCGTCTTTGCGCCTTTGCGTGAAACAGACTTTTATCTTCAAGGGAGGTTAGGGCGTGTCGTGGATTCTTCTGCTGGCCTATATAGCCGGTAGCGTGCTCGTTGACGGCTACTTACAGTCCCATCCGCCGCTGTACAAAAAAGCAGCGACGGCGGCGGCGCAAAGCGGCCTTTGGCGGCTCCTGGTCGTGCTGCTGCTCGGATTCTTCAGCCTCATCTGGATTTTCCTCCCTTTGTTCCAGCGCATATCGCCCTTGCTGATGTTGATGGGCTTCGCGTGGCGCGCTCTGGGCATCGCGCCCTGGGTCTTCTTTGGCGCGCGCGGTCTACTCGGCCCAATGTTGGGAAAAAGATTGGAGACGCTCTCTCCCCTGACGTTCATTGACCTTTTCTGGCGGATGGGGGGCGCGGTGGCGTGGCTGCTTGGCGGCCTCTTCTGGGTTTTCCTGCCCTTGTTTTCTCCGACCTGGGCAAAAGCCCCTATTCCCGTGGCGCTTTTGATGGTGGATGTAAGCGTGGGACTGCCCTTGCTCATCTTCCTCGCCGGGTTATACTGGAGTCGGCTCTTCCCCCGCGAAAGCCTGCTCCCCTGGCTGCTCCTGGATGGCATGTTTCTGCTGCTCATTGCGTTAGGCCTCGGCATTGTCTGGCTGCCGGTAGTGTGGCAGCAGGCGCCGCCGCTCTTGACGAGGTTATTCGCCCCACCGACGGAACTCAGTGCCGCGCGCGCCTCCTTTTTGAAGCACATGCCTCTGTTCTTGCTGTTTGTGACGTCCGCGCCCACGCTGGTTGCCTGGTTGCTCTACAAATGGACTCCTGACCTGATTCCCATTGATGCCGAAGAAGAAGACCGCCCCCGCAAAGCCCTGACGCTGCTCCTCGGCTTCTTTACCGGCTTCCCCCAACCTTCGGCGATGATCAGCAAAGGCCAGGTGCGACCCAGCATCGCCGGCAGCCGGGACGGCGTCGAACCAGGATGGCTTATCACCGAACCGGAGAACGTCATTGTGTTGAAAGACCGCTCCGAAATCCGCCGGATCGTTGGGCCAGGGGCCGCGTTCATACACAAGGGAGAAAGCATCCATTCCATCCTGGACTTGCGCCCCCAACTGCGCGCGGTCCCCGTCCAGGCCATTACCCGCGATGGCATCAAAGTGCATGTCACCGTAACACTCGTTTTCCAGATCGCCGCCGGGCGCCGCACCCTCTACCTCACTCATCCCTGGCCCTATGCGCGCGATGCCATCTGGCGCATCGTGCTGGCGGCCGAGGTCAACCCTGCCGGCCGCACCCCTCTGGACGCCCACATCAGCCGCCCCTGGAGCGATCTGCCCCCGGAGCTGGTGCGGAACATACTGCCGCAGATTGTGCTCGAATTCCCCCTGGACGAATTGTATGACGGCGCGCCAGACGCGCTCCCCCCCCGCCAGATCATCAGCGCGCGCCTCCGGCAAAAACTGACGGAGCAGCTCGAACCGCTAGGATTTTCCATCGAAACCTGCGGATTGGGCGTCATCACCCCCGTCGAGGCTGAAGTGACCCGCCAGCGCATTGAGGCATGGCAGGCCCGGTGGATCGGCCAGTTGATGACCTGGCAGGGCGCAGCGCAGGCGCGCCGCTTCACCCACTTTGCCGCCATCCGTAATCAGGCGCGGGTGGATTTGCTCTCGCACCTCATCGAAGTCACGAACACCACCCTTCAACAAGGCGGCAGCGACGTCAAACGCAACCTGGTGGCCTATCACCTCCTGGAGAACCTGGAACACATCGCGCGCGATCCGGAAATTCAACTGTTTTTACCGGAATCGGCTGCGCCGGCGCTCTCCAGCCTGCGGGAACGCTTGAAGGACACCACGCCATGAACAAATCCGGGCGCATTTCACAAGTCTTCATGATAATTCTGGTACTCATCTTGCTCTTCTTGAGCCTGGTGTTGGTGACGCTACGCCCGCTGCCGGAAAAGCAGCAGCTTAACATCACGGTTTTGCTGATTGCCTTCGCCTTCAACCTGTGCTTTGCCATCCTCTTGATCCTGCGGGTCTTTGCCGAATTTGCGCAGCAATTCTACGACCTCTCCTCAGAGGAAGCCATGGGCTTTGTCTCCCGCCTGATGTTTGGCGATACCCTGCTGACCTTGCTGGAGGTGCAGGAGGGCCGAGTACACCCGGAAGGAGCCGCCATTTTGCGGCATGTGGGCGGGCCGGGAAAGCTGCGCATCGCGCACGATAGCGCCGTGGTCACCCAGCGCGTGGCGCGTTTGCATCGCGTCCTCGGCCCGGGACTGCATACCCTGGAACCTTTCGAGAAAATCTGGGACGTGATTGACCTGCGTTGGCAAAGGCGCAGCGTCCGCCTGGAATTTATGACGCGCGACGGCCTTCCCGTCTACTGCGAGGCCGACATTCGCTTCCGGGTAGATGGCGGGCGACAGGCCGCCGGCCGTTACTACACCTATACAGAAACGGCGGTGTTGGGGCTGGCGGCGCTCAAGCGAGTGCGCGCCGACACAGACACCCCATTCCAGGAGTGGCCGGAGCGCGTGGTGGGCCTCTTACAGGGCGAAATGCGGAACATCCTGGAACAATACTCCCTGGACGAATTCTTAAACCCTCGCTACGGGCTGCCGCAGGCGCCTACCCCCCTGCCTAAGCCGTGTTCTTTGACGGAACTGGAGGAGCGCATTGAGGCCGCCGTTACGGAAGCCGCCCGCACCATCGGTGTGACCGTGGACGACGTGCAGTTAGGCCCGGTGCTGCCCGCCGAAGGCGCCATCTCGCAGCAGTGGTTGGAATTCTGGCGGGCCAACATGCAACGGCTGATGGCCGAAAATGCCATCGAAGGCGACGCCATCTATACCAACCTCATCTTGCAGGCCCAGGTCAACGCCAAAGTCGAGCTGATCACGACCATGCTGAATGAAGTGCGCACCCTCAGCCAGAGTGACATGGACGTGCCCGCCGAATTGATCGTGCTGAGTTTCGTGGACGTGATGCGCTCCATCGCCCAGCGCGACCCGGCCACACAACAAGTCATGTTCACCCAGGCGGAAAAGCTTATGCATATCTTGCAGGAGCTGTGACAATGATGGAATCTATCGGAAAAACAGGATTTTAACAATGGCTACCCTTCAATCGAAATTTCGCCCTGTAGGAATAGCTGCGGCCGTCCCATGGGGGGAGGATTCGCCATGCGCCTAGTTTTTGTGCCCGAAGAACTGACCCCCCTCTATTTGCTGGAATTTTGGGAGACCTACCCGGATTTGAAAGTCTGGCACACACAAGTCCAGCAGGCGTTTAACGAGGGGCAGTACGAAGTGGCCCTCACGCTACTCGACCCGGCCCTCTCGTATGCCCTGTCGGCCCGCGAACACTCCAAAGCGGCCCTGTTACTGCTCTGCAAAGCCGACCTCCTGCGCCGCTTACAGTGCTGGGGGGATGCCCTGACGCAAACCCAGCGGGCGCTACAAGAACTGCACACAGCCTTCAGCAAGATTGCCATGTACAACCGCGCCGTCGCGCATTACTGGGAAGGACTGCTACATTACACCATCCGCGCCGATGACAAGGCGCTGCAAGCCTTCGCCGAAGCGCGCAAACGGCTGGACGACAGTGAGCGCGCGCTACAGCACGAAGGGGATTGCTCCCGGCGGGTCAAAGACTGCAAAGACCTCAAAAAATGGATTGACTATCTTCTGACCTTACAACCCGGTTCCCACCTGGGCGAAACGGCCCTGATCCTGCCGTTGTACGAATTGAAAGAACATACCCTGCGCCGAATTGACGCAATCAACCTGACGCCCTACTCCATCGCGCTCCCCGTCGTGACGCTTGCGCCCTATCTGCCCCCCGGGTGCCTATCGGTCACATCCGAGGAATTAATCCTGCCGCGCCTATCCCCCCATGCCCTCTACATTGCCTTACGGGTTGCCCACAAAGGTGAACTGCTTCCCCACAGCCGTCGTGGGGATGTGTTGGTACTGCACGTCCTGACCCCCGCCCCATCACCAGCCAAACTGGTTCTGAGTGCGGATGAGCCTTTCGTGCGACATGCCAATGGGGATATTTCTTTCCGGCCCGGTCAACATGAAATCCCAGAAATTCGGGTCAAAATCAAAGTACTGATCCGTGAGGAGGACAACGATGGGTAACGCAGAACACCATGTGATCGTGATTGGCGCCGCCGTGCTCGACACGAAAATCTATTCCAACACACCGGCAGTGGAACCGGCCCGTTCCAATCCCGGCCACATCCAGCTAAGTTGGGGCGGCGTGGCCCGCAACATCGCGGAGAATCTCGTTCGCCTGGGGGTTGACGTGAGCCTCATCACCGCGGTGGGGAACGACCCCTGGGGACGCGCCCTGCTGGAAAACCTGCGCGCGCTGAACATTGACGTTTCCGCTGCCCTCATCTCCGAGGACAAGCCGACGGCAGCCTTTGCCGGCCTCTATCACGCCGACAAGAGCGTGTGGGTCGCCTTTGATGCGATGGAAGTGCTGCAAGAAATCACGCCTGGCTACCTCCACCGGCTGCGCAATCTAATTCGTGACGCCGACATGATCTGCGTGGATGCCAACCTTTCGGCGCGCGCCTTCCAGACGCTCTTCCGGCTAACCAGCCAGTACAGCATCCCCGTGTGCGCCGACCCGACGGCGGCCCTGCTCTCTCATCGCCTGCATCCCTACCTGCCGGAAATCACCGCCATCACGCCCGACCGTGACGAGGCTGAGGCCCTGGTGGGATTCGACCTCACCGACGACGCCGCTATCACCCAGGCCACGCGCCGCATGGTGCAATTGGGCGTGGGGCTGGCCATCGTCACCCTGGGCGCTGACGGCCTGTTCTACGCCACCTCCGAAGAACATGGACGCATACCCCCGCTGCCCATCGAAGTGGTAGACCCTATCGGCGCGGGTGACGCGCTCACTGCGGCCGTCGCTTACGGCCTGCTGGAAGGCGTCTCCCCGGAGGAAGCCGTGCGGCTGGGCGTCGCGGCAGCGGAGCAGACCATGCTCTGCCACGAAACCGTCTGCTCCACCCTGAGCCTCGAAAGCCTGTACGGACATTGGCCCTTGTGAGAAGGGACTCGTGATTGGAAATCAGAAATTAGTTTGTCAATTTTTGGGAACGTGATACAATAACGCGCACTTGAAGCACACGTGCTTTGTTGGGGGCTCGTCTAATGGTAGGACAGTGGACTCTGAATCCATATGTGGGGGTTCGACTCCTCCGCCCCCAGCCAACAGAAAAAAGACGCTCCTTAATAGGGGCGTCTTTTTTGTGGCGCGTTTGTGCTCTGGTCTCTGGTTGACTGACAAAAGAGGATAGAAAAGCGTGTTTTCCAAAGCCGCCAGACGCGGTATACTCTCCCGGATTCCCATCACAGGAGAGAGACAATGGAAAACACGCCGCGTTTGTATGATACCTTGAGTCGTTTTTTGCGCCAGTGCCGGCATTGGTTGGATGTGCGGCATTGGAAGACCTTGACGTGGATGGTCGTGGGGTTGCTGGCGTCGGAAAAAGTGAGTTTGACGGCCTGGGTACCGTTTGTTAAGAGCCGGGCTCAGTATGCCCAAAGTACGGTGCGACGTTTTGACCGCTGGTTGGACAATGAGCGGCTGAATGTGCATCAGTTGTATGGGCCGTTGATTCAGCAAGCGTTGCGGGAGTGGGGTGACTTTCGCCTGCGCTTGGCGCTGGACACCTCGATGCTGTGGGACCGATACTGTATTGTACGGATATCGCTCATCTACCGTGGGCGTGCGGTGCCATTGGTGTGGACCGTCCTGGAGCACGGGAGCAGCAGTGTGGCTTACCAGACCTATGCGTCGTTGTTGGACCAAGCTGCCGCACTGTTGCCGCTGGGGTGCACGGTGGAGTTCTTGGCTGACCGGGGCTTTGCCGATACGGCGTTGCTGAACCAGCTCAAGAACTTGGGCTGGCATTGGCGGATTCGTATCAAACGCAGTTTCCAGGTCTATCGGCACGGGAAGTTCCGCAAGCTCAAGCGCGTGATGTTGGCCAAAGGGCAAGCGCGCTTCTGGCATGACGTGTGGATCACCAAAGACTACTATGGCCCGGTGCATGTGGCGATGGCACGTCCATGTGGCGGAAAGGATTACTGGTATGTGGTCAGTGATGAACCCACCGGACAAGCCACGTTCGCGGAATATGGGGCCCGGTTTGATATCGAGGAGAATTTCTTGGATGATAAGTCGAATGGCTTTCAATTGGAAGCCTCGCTGATTCGTTCGGCCCACGCCCTGACGCGCTTGTGTTTCGTGTTGGCAGTGGCCACACTCTATTTGACTGCCCAAGGCGCGGCCGTGGTCGCAACGGGGCAACGGCGGCGCGTAGACCCCCATTGGTTTCGCGGCAATAGCTACCTGCGCATTGGTTGGCAATGGGTGAAATTGGCGTTGGCTCAAGGAGAACCGTTGTTGACACGTGTTCGTCTTTCCGGCGAACCTGACCCGGAGCCCCCACGCGCGTCGAATCGACAATTTCATAAACGGCGACTGCGACAACGGAATGCCATCCTTTCTATCTCTTATGCCTGACTTTTGTCAGTCAACCAGCTCCCATACCTGCACTATGCCATCCAAACCACCAGCGGATACCACCCATTTCCCGTTCGAACCGCCGAAAGCTACTGCGCTTACAAATGCTTCGTGTGTGACATGTGAGATTTCGTGGCCAGTTACTGATTTCCACACCAATGCTGTATCACTGTTACTGGAGAGCACCCACTGTCCATCTGGGCTAAAGGCTACGGATCGCGTATTACCTTCATACTCTAAATGTGCAATCTCACGACCGGTTGCCGCTTCCCACACCTGTGCCAAACCGCGGATGCAGCCTTCTGCGGTCATATCACATCCCACTGAGGCCACCCACTGCCCATTCTGACTGAAAGCCACGTCCTCTACTGATATCCGATATGTCATCCGTGCGATCTCGTACCCAGTCGTTGCCTCCCATACCCGCGCTGTAACATCCCCACCAGAGACCACCCATCGTCCGTCTGGACTAAAGGCTACAGCCTCCACCACCCCCTCGTGCCTGATACGCGCGATCTCGCGCCCAGTCGTCGCCTCCCACACTCGTACTGTGTCGTCAGCACTACCAGAAACCACCCACTGGCTGTCTGGACTAAAGGCCACAGCACTCACTACCCCCTCGTGTGTGATATGCGCGCTCTCACGCCCGGTTGCCGCTTCCCATACTTTGACCGTACCGTCTCGACTGCCAGAGATCACCATCTTTCCATCTGAGCTAAAATCCAAATGTTCCACAATACCCTTATGCGTAATGTATGCAATCTGGCGCACGGTTGCGGCCTCCCCTGATGCCTTCAAATCCCACACTCGTGCTGTGCCGTCTGCACTGCCAGAAACCACCCACTGTCCGTCTGGGCTGAAGGCCACAGACTGTATGCCACCCTGATGCGTGATGCGTGCGATCTCGCGTCCAGTTGCGACCTCCCAAACTTGCGCCACCCCATAGCACCTTGGGCCATAATTCTTACCACATCCGGCCGAGACCACCCAATGCCCATCCGGGCTGAAGATCGCAGTATCTATATATGACTGATGCGCGACGGACGCCACTTTGCGCCCAGTCGCGGCCTCCCACACCTGCGCCAAACCACCTACACATACGCCTTCATAATACTCATCACATCCCGCCGATATTACCCATTGTCCGCTCGGGCTGAATGTTGCGACGTTTACCTGCTCCTGATGCGTCATCCGTGTGATCTCGCGCCCAGTTGCCGCTTCCCATACCCTGGCTGTACCATCTTGACCGCCAGAGACTACCCATCGCCCATCAGGGCTGAACGCCACATCACTCACCCAACCCTGGTGTGTGACAGATGATATCTCTCGACCGGTCGCCGCCTCCCACACCCATACTTTGCCATCCCAAGCACCAGAGACTACCCATTGGCCATCCGGGCTGAAATCTAAATCTTGTATCCAATAAATGTGAGTAACATGTGCAATTTCACGGCCGGTCTCTGCCTCCCATACTCGTGCTGTACCGTCCGAGCCACCGGAAACCACCCACCTTCCATTTGGACTGAAGGTCACTGATTTTACATCATCCCCATGTGTAACGCGAGCAATTTCGCGACCAGTTGCCGCTTCCCAAACTCGTGCCGTGTCATCCCAACTACCAGAGACCACCCAACGTCCATCGGGGCTAAAGGCCACAGCCGACACATACTCCCCGTGTATAACGCGCGCGACCTCGCGCCCGGTCGCCGCCTCCCACACCCGCGCTGTACCATCTGCACTCCCGGAAGCTATCCACTGGCCATCCGGGCTGAAAGCCACAGTAGATACCGAGTCGTCATGTACCATACGTGATACTTCATATGGCAACAATGCCATACCCTCAACTATGACTTCGTTAGCTGTTTCCTCTGGATAACGACGTAGCGACTCCAACGCCAACAACAGCGCACGCGGCAACTGCGCCGGAAGGTTGTCCAGCAAGTATTGAGCTTGCGATCCCAATTGGCGGGCTAGGGCTATCTGGACTTGTCGCTCAGCACGATCACGTTCGCCTTCGGCCGCCACTTGAGCATTCTCTGCTTCTGCCTGCGCTGTCGCGCGCGCTAGCTCTTTCATGGCTGAAGAGCGCCATCCCATACCGGCAATCACTGCAAGCACTAAAAGAAGCACTGCGGCTGTCACTGCCCCTACCAGGATACGACGACGACGCAAGTCTTGAGCCTGCCGTTCGTGTTCGCGCCCATCTATCCCGGCTCGGATATAGGTTTGTTCCTGGTTGTTTAATTCTTCCGGCTTTTCTTGTAACCATCGCTCGGCTTCTATCAACAATGCGCCGCGCGACAATGCACTATCGTCGCGGTCTTTGTCTTCCCAAAGATGCAACTGCGTTTCCAATCGCTGCCGCCACAAATAGAATTCCCTTTGTTCGGTAAGCCACTGCTCCAACCGCTGCCATTCTTTGAGCAAGGCGTCGTGAATGATCTCCACGGATTCAACACCCTGAGCCTCGTCTGTCGTCAGCAGCCGCTTATCTGCCAACCGTTGCAGCAGTCGGTGTAAAACATCGTGTTCATCGGGTTGCGCCAGCAATTCAGGCAAGGTACGGCACTGGCGGGTATCTGCGGCATCGCCTTCGCTGTAATGTACCAACCGGGTGAAAATGCGGCGGGCTAACCGTTGTTCTTCGGTTGTCAAGCCGTTGTAGGTATCCTCGGCCCACAAGCCAATGGCCCCGGCCACCCGTCCAGAAGCCACGTAAGCGTCGTAGGTCAACGTCCCTTGCGTTTGCTGGTTCCACAGTTGCGTCAGCGCAAATTGGAGCAAGGGTAAGGTATGCCTGGCCTGGCGCGCATCTTCTATGATAGTCTCCATCAGCCCGGCTTCAAAGCGCAGGCCAACCGCCTGTGCGGGCCTGGCAATCGCTGCGCGCAAGTCGGCTGGTTCCATCGGTAAGACATTCACCAGGGCGTGCTCCAGGTGCTTACCCAAGGGAGAGGTTTGCAGGTGGCCGAAGAAATCGGCGCGCAGGGTCAGAATCACGGTGACGGGGGTAGGGCTGGCAATCAAAGCCTGCAAGTCATCCAAGAAGCGCGTCTGCACATCGAGGGGACAGAGAGCAAAGAGTTCCTCGAATTGGTCTATGAAAAGGACGAGACGTGGGACGTCAGACCTATCAGATTGCATAAAACCTGACAGGTCTACAGAAGTATACGGATCACTGCCGGGGCGCAG
>Ga0116144_10000575_pt1 | contig 49386 bp, 45 predicted proteins | sample AD_UKC035_MetaG_FD_89746 | JGI IMG/M metagenome (GOLD analysis project Ga0116144, IMG submission 89746) | Active sludge microbial communities of municipal wastewater-treating anaerobic digesters from USA - AD_UKC035_MetaG | ecosystem: Engineered > Bioreactor > Anaerobic > Digestate | place: USA...
ATGCGAGAAGTTGCCAACAATTCAAATGAAGTAGACTTTCGAGTTATTCATGGATCAACCGATGCCCCAACAGTAGATGTATTGGTAAACGGTACAACCAATTTGGTTGATAATGCCAGCTATACTGATATAACATCATATCTTTCTGTACAGCCAATTGTATATACTCTTGATATAACAGATGATATGAATACCGTAACTGTGGCAAGTTTCATTGCAGATCTTAGCTCTCTTGGTGGAGGTTCTGCGGTAGTGTTTGCATCAGGATTTTTAGATCCAACAGCAAATCAAAATGGAGATGCTTTTGGCCTATTTGCAGCATTAGCAGACGGTACAGTAGTACCATTTTCGAATACTACTGGAGTTTCAGAATTAGGATCATTGGAATTTTCTGCCTATCCCAATCCAGTAAGGAATGATTTGAATATATCCATAGCATCATCTTTGGAAGGAACTTCTGAACTAGAAGTATATGATGTAAAAGGTTCTTTAGTATATACTTCAAGTGAAACTGAACAAACAGCAATATCCATTGATTTATCAACGTTGAAAAGTGGTAAATACATGGTTCGCTTAGTAAATTCAGGCAAATTTGGATTTTTTCCTATCATTAAGCAGTAATTAGTGAAAGGGTCGTTGAGTCATCAACGACCCTTTTGTTTAATAATAAATATAAAAAGTTAAACATAAATTTGTAATTGAATAAAAAATAGGTATATTTGTCTAAACAATTTTAAAATCAATAAACAAAATGGAACGAGTACAAATAGGGAAAGATATAAATGAGCATTATAAGCCCTTAAAAGGTTATGCATTAAAGCTTACAAGAAATTCAGAAGATGCAAATGATTTGGTTCAAGAGACGATGTACAAAGCCATTGCAAATTCAGAAAAATTTAAAAAGGGTACTAACCTTAAGGGTTGGCTTTATACCATTATGCGAAATATTTTCATCAATAATTATCGCAGAATGGTAAACAGTAATATTTTTAATGACGATTCAGAAAATCAATATTATTTAAATTCTGCAACAAGAGTAGACCGCAACAACGGTGAAAAAAAGTTAACGATGCAGGAAATAGAAACAGAACTCTCCAAATTGAACGACAAGCTAAAAGTTCCTTTTATGATGAGTTATACCGGATATAAGTACGAAGAGATAGCTGATCAGTTGAATGTTCCATTGGGAACTATCAAAATCAGAATTCACAATGCCCGTAAAAAATTGCAAAAAGCCTTAGCGGCACATGCCGATGTGAATGGTAATTTATTAGTCGATCGTTAATGAATTGGAGTGAACAGGATAATAAATTGGTGGGTCATTTTTCTTTTCCGGATTTTGTACAAGCCTTTTCTTTTCTTTCAAAAGTGGCATTAATAGCGGAAGAAAAAAATCACCATCCTGAGATTTATAATTGTTACAACAAAGTCACTCTATGTTTAAGCACACATGATGCTGGAGGTATTGTGACTGAGAAAGATCGCGACTTAGCAAAGTGTATTGATGAATTACTTTAAAATCATCTTCAAGTAATTTATTTTTTTTCCTTCACTTCGAAATTTCTTTTCATACGTAGTCTGAATTTTTAATTCATTTTGATCTAATTCTTGATGAACATCACTCGAAGAGAACAAAATTTCAAAAGGAGACTGTTCAATGATCGACAGAGTGTACAAATACAATTCAAAATTATCTGTTTTAAGATGAACGATTCCATTGTGTTTTAAGAAGCCTTCATATTTTTTTAGAAAAAATAAACTACTTAATCTTTTATTCTCTTTGGCTGGTCGTGGTTGAGGATCGGGGAAGGTGATCCAGATTTCATCTATTTCACCAGCACCAAAAAATTTATCTACCATTTGAATCCTTGTGCGTATAAATGCAGCATTGTTAAGATTTTGCTCTGTAGCTGTTTTAGCTCCCCGCCAAATTCGGGCTCCTTTTATATCTATTCCAACAAAATTTTTATTAGGGTACATGGAAGCTAATCCTATTGTATATTCAGCTCTTCCACAACCTAATTCAAGTACGATTGGATTGTTGTTATTAAAAATCTTTTCATGCCAATGGCCTTTCAATTCATGATCGGGGCCATAATAAGTTGGAATGTATTGAATGAGATTTTCAAATGAATCATTTTCACTAAAGCGTTTAAGTTTGTTTTTTCCCATTGCTTAATCTAAAAAAACAGTGCAAATTTAATGCGGAAAATAAATTGTCCTAACGAAAATCTATTTTTGAAAAATATTCTCATAGCACCTCTCAATTGGGGATTAGGTCATGCATCCAGGTGCATTCCTATCATTAGATTTTTGCAAAAAAATCACAAAGTCATTATTGCTACCGATGGAATTGCATTGCAATTGCTAAAGAATGAATTTCCAACTTTCACATTTATCGAGTTGCCTGGATATGAAATTACCTATACAAACAAAAGAAACTTCCTGTGGCATTTAATAAAGCAAATACCTTTTGTTTTACGAACGGTTCGAAAAGAGAATAAGATTTGTAAGACTATCTGTAATGAACACAAGATAGATTTGATCCTATCCGATAATCGTTACGGTATGTATAATGCGAAGACTCCTTCTCTATTTCTCACGCACCAACTCAATATTTTGATCGATAGAAAATGGACATTCCCATTTTCACTGCATCAATTGTTCTTAAAAAGATTTAGTAAGATTCTGGTACCAGATTACGCAGATAATCAATTGGCTGGAAAACTTAGTAGATTGAACAAACGGAATCTATGGATAGAATATATAGGACTGTTGAGCAAGTTTGAATCAAACATTATTTCAACGGATACTACAAATGATATTCTAGTTATTCTTTCAGGCCCTGAGCCAAGTCGATCGAATTTAGAAAAGGAACTTTTTAGAGTGCTGTCTGATTCAAAATATAGAATAGTTTTAATTAGAGGAAGTAAGATGAATTGTGAGGTGAAGGCTGATAATATTCTTACGATTGATCTGGCAGATCAGAAAGAAATGGAGTTATGGATTCAGAAGAGCAGATTGATCATTTGTCGCTCTGGTTATTCTTCTATAATGGACCTTCTGGCACTCAACAAAAAAGCTATTTTGATACCTACTCCACAGCAGATGGAGCAGGAGTATTTGGCAAGTATACATCATCTGAATCCACTCTTTGTTTCCATCGAAGAAAAGAATATTAAAAAGCAGTTGATAAATTCCATTCGTGAATTGTTGAAAAAGAAGAATCAAAATGATCGATTCTACCCGGTTGAATTTGAACATAAATTAAATTCATACTTGCAATCATAAAAATGTTACATTTGTTGCGCATGAGGTTCTCATTTTGAGAATAACAGGGAATCCGGTGTAAGTCCGGAACAGTCCCCGCTGCTGTAAGTTTGTAAATTATTTTTGCTTCTATGCCACTGTAAATCGGGAAGGCTGCAAAAATCAAACAAGTCAGAAGACCTACCTTATGTAATTAGCTTGTCAACTTTCGGAGGAAAAGAAAAGCGGACTACTGAGCATACTGTAGTTTTCAATGTTTTTTACCTCCCAATTTTTGTTACAGTATGTATTTTATAAAAGGTTTATTGCTTTTGTTTTTTGTATTGCTGACCAGTTTATGTTGGTCACAATCCGATACATTACTATTGGGAACGGTTGAAATAAGTAGCAATTCACTGTATAAGAAATCTGCCGGAATACATGTTTTATCGCCCGATACTTTGTTGACTCGCAAATACGAGTCTGGCAATATCTCTGCATTGTTATCGGACTTGGGATTATTTGTTAAGAACAATGGACCTAACGCATTAAATACCATTTCCATTAGAGGAAGAGGAACCAATCATACCGCTGTGCTTTGGAATGGATTTAATATAAACTCACCAACCTTAGGAACTATTGATCTAAATAGTATTCCGATCAATGCACTTCAAAGTGTTGACGTTTATTTAAGTGGATCGAGTCCTTATACAGGTAGTACCGCATTGGGTGGATTAATCGACATTAAAAATAAATATGTTTTGAACGATGGGATTCGTTTTGAGGCAATGTATGGTTATAATTCTGCCAGCAATCATTTCACTAAAATCGAGTATGTAGTTTCTAAAAAGGATATCTCGCTTTCTGGAAGTTTCTCAAATACCAACAACTCAAACAGGTATCGATTTAAAAATGTAGCCAAAAGAACAGAGCCCATAGAAAGGATCACCCATGCAGCTTATGATAACAGTTCTATAATACAAAATGCATTTTATGCCATCAACACCAAACACAGCTTAGAAGCAGGTATTTGGCATCAGAATTCAAGCAAACAGATTCCTCCTCCAATGACATCTTTTATAAGCAATGCCATTCAGCGAGATAGTCTTATACGAACTTTTATGCGCCACAGATATGTGGGAAATAAGTTTGAATGGCAAACAGGTGTAGCAATTTTTGATGAGTATCAACAATATCAGGATGAATCGAAAGAAATTAATTCAAAGTATAATTACAAAACACTAGAAGTAAATTCCAGTATTAAAAAATGGCTTTCAAATAGATTTGTGATTGAAGGAGGATTGGTATTTCAAAAGCAAGCGGCAAAAAGTGAGTCATTTGATAAATCTAAAATGGACATCAATACCGGCATTGTGGTTTCATCAAAATTCCTTATGAACCCACGTGTAGTTCTAAGTTCTAGTCTGAGGCAGGACTTTTTGAATAACAAAGCATCACCCTTTGCACCCATGGCTGGTATCGAATACCAATGGAATGAACAGTTAATACTTTCCGGCAATCTAGGATTTCATTTTAAGAATGCTACTATGAATGACCGCTATTGGTTGCCTGGAGGAAATGAAGATCTTCTTTCTGAAGAATCATTTAACCAGGAAGTAAAACTCTCTTATCAAAAACAGCGAAGTGTAAAATACGGAGGCACTATAGCTTTCCATCATGCGATAATTGATAATTGGATTGAATGGCAGCCTGGTCCTAAGCAATACTATGAAGCATTTAATCTTAAAAAAGTACAAACCTATGGTTCAGATGTTGGTGTGTATGCAATGTTTAAAATTTCGTCCGTACATGTTCAAACAAAGATTCGATATTCTATATTAAGCAGCACAAGTAAGGAAAGTTATTATACGAATATAGATCAGAGCATTGGAAATCAGTTAATCTATACACCCAAACATTTTCTCTTTTCGGAATTATTATTGACTTATCGTAATTTTCTTTGCTCCGTTTCAAACTCTTTTACAGGAATACAAAACGTAACAGTTGATGAATCTTTTCAGATCGATTCATATTACATCCTCAATTCATATGTAGAATATGTTCACACTTTCAATCGGCTAAAAGTTTATTCCGGTATTCATCTAAATAATATCGGAAATAAAAGTTATCAAATAATCGCTTGGCAGGCGATGCCCTTATTTAATTATACAATCAATCTAAAACTTACTTATTCACTTAACAATCTATAAACTATGAAAATCAAAATCATTTATTATTTAATTCTAATTATCACTTTAACATTATCTGCGTGTAAAAAGGAAGACGCTACAGAGCCGATTTTATCTGATACTGGTCTTTTTGTTGTAAACGAAGGGAGCTTTGGTTCATCCAATGGCGAGCTGACTTTTTGGAATATTTCTAAAGGAACGGTTTCACAAAATATATTCAATGGGGTGAATGGAATTCCATTAGGTGATATTGTCCAAAGTATGACCATTGTTGGAGATCGAGCTTACATTGTGGTGAACAACTCACAAAAGATTGAAGTGGTGGATAAAAGTACATTCAATTCCATAGCCACGATTAATGGCTTCTTAAGTCCACGATATTTTTTATCGGATGGAAATGGAAAAGGATATGTGAGCGACTGGACTTCAAATTCTATTAAAGTTGTTGATCTTGGTTCGAATTCGATAACACAGAGTATTCCTGTTGGTAGGGGACCTGAACAAATGCAATTGCATAATGGAAAACTATATGTTGTAAATGCTGGTGGATTTGGAAATGACAGTACCTTGTCAGTAATCTCTACAAGTAGTTCAAATGTTGATACAAGCATTGTGGTAGGTTTAAATCCGAACAGTATTGTTCTTGATAAAAACAATAAGCTTTGGATATTGTGTGGTGGAACTATTGGACCTGATTGGACGCCAGGAACTGCAGATGATATAGCGGGAAAACTAATTCGGATTGATCCACTCAATAATTTTATTGAAAGTGTATTTAATTTCGCTTCATCCGATCATCCCATTAAATTAACAACTAATGGAACAAAAGACCGATTGTACTTTTTATATGGTAGTTCTTCTTATACCGGTACAGTTAGATCCATGGATATTTCGGACAATAGTTTACCCGGTTCATCTCTTATTAGTAGAGATTGTTATGGGTTGGGAATAAATCCCGAAAGCGGACAGATCTTCTGCGGAATTTCTCCTTCATTTAATCAACAGGGATATGCGTTGCGTTTTAACAGCAGTGGTGCTTTAATTGATTCGGTTTCCGCAGGAATTGGACCCAACGGATTTTGTTTCAAATAAAATTATGGTTGTGTGGTAAGAACGATATCGCTTGTAGTAACAACATTACTTTTGTGAAGTGCACGATCGTAAATGAATACTTCAAATCGCATGGTATCGTTCTTAACCAAATAGCCCAATTGTAAAAAAGGAATTTCTAAAGTGATTTCACCTTCAAGAGATTTATTTTGACCAGTTGGAGTCAGAAAAGGTATGCGGGCAAAATATAATGAATCCAGTGTTTGGCTTAATGCTGCATTGCAAACAGAATTAAATCCGGTGAATACAAATTGCTTATATATTCCATTTTTTCGTTCAAATATCTTTGCAAAATAATTGTATTGATAAATGGAACAAGTGTCGTAAGGAGCCTGCGTGTCGGTATCTTTAAGGCCTATGTCTCCGTCACCATCCGTAAAGTTTAAAGTAATAAATACAGAACTATCCCTAACAGATGAACCCGTTTTAAATATATTCTTCAATTCAATATTTGGAATTTCAGAGAACTGATCATCTTTTGTGCAGGAGATCAAAACCGATAATAATACTATTACAATTACTTTCCTCATAAGTCTTTTATAGTACTGCTAAATTAATTATTTTATTGTGCTTCTGTGACATTGCATATTCATTAAATTTGTTGAAATATTGTAAAGAATGACATTGGTTAAAAGTGTAAATGGAAAAATGCCTAGAATAGGCAAGCGGGTATATATGGCTGAAACGGCAACCATTATAGGTGATGTAGTTATTGGAGAAGATTGCAGTATATGGTTTAATGCAGTAGTTAGAGGAGATGTAAATGCCATACGGATAGGAAATAAAGTAAACATTCAAGATGGAGCCATTGTTCATTGTACTTATCAAAAAGCGTCCACCACTATAGGAAACAATGTTTCTATTGGGCACAATGCTATTGTGCATGGATGTACACTTGAAGATAATGTATTAGTAGGAATGGGAGCCATTGTAATGGACCATGCAATAATAAAGGAAAATGCAATCATTGCTGCCGGAGCGGTTGTACTCGAGAACACCATTGTTGAATCTGGTTCAATCTATGCCGGTGTTCCCGCAAAAAAAGTAAAGGAAGTTTCGCCCGAACGTTTTAAGGATCTTAATATGCGTATTGCAAATAACTATGTGATGTATAAAACATGGTTTGAACAATAGGTTATTTTTTATAATTCCATAAGTCGTATAATTCTAGTTGAATAGAATCTTTAAAAAACCGCGAAGCACTTGCTGCAAAAGACGTGGTATAGTCTGATACATAGAACTTGTGTTTCTTTGGTTTAACAGTTGAAATCAATTGATTCTTCAACATCATTTCTTTCACATACTGCGCCACAATATTAGCAGAATCATAAATATGTATTTTGTTTTTATAATGCTGAACAATTTCAGATTTGATTAATGGATAATGCGTACATGCCAAAACCAGAGCATCTATCCCGGTTAAGTAAGGTCTGCTTAAGTAGTCGCTGATAATAGTGCGACTTATTTTGTTGTTGTAAAATCCTTCTTCTATCATAGGGGCCAGTAGAGGAGTGGCCATACTTGAAACTTTAACTTTGCTAGAAAGTTTTTTAATTCGTTTGGAGTACGCTCCAGACTTGATGGTTCCTTTAGTCCCAATTATTCCTACGTGTCTGCTTTTGCCATTCTTAATCACCTCGTCAATTACAGGATCAATCACATTGATCACCAATGCTTTGTTTTTTACTTCATTTTTTACCGTCTGATAGGCAATGGCCGAAGCTGTATTGCAAGCAATTACTATAACTTTGCAATTTCGTTCTAGTAAAAATGCACTGATGTATTTGGCAAACTCTTTTATATTATCAGGAGATTTATCTCCATAGGGGAGATGGGCTGTATCACCAAAATAAATCAATTGCTCATTAGGTAATATTTGATGCATGGCTGCAGCAACGGTGAGTCCTCCTATCCCTGAATCAAAAACGCCTATTGGATTGTTTGCACTTGAAGAAATCATACGGAATGCTAAGGTAAATAAAAAAGCCATCCTGATGTGGATGGCTCTTCGATTGTTTAATCTTTAGATTATTTTAAACCTAATTTACTCTTTACAAGGGGCATCACATCATCGCTTTCAATGGCGTATAAAACAATTCCGGCACTAGTGTCGAAAATGTATGAATAGGCTTTTTCTTTAGCGATTGATTTTATTGCATCTTCCGCTTTGCGAATGATTGGAGTATATAACTCTTCTTTCTTTTGCTGAATCGATTCTTGCGCGGTCTCTTGAAATTCAGAAATGCGATCCCCTAAATCAGCGATTTCTTTTTCTTTAGCAGCCTTCACCGGCTCGGCCATTCCAGCGGCACTACTTCTATATTCTCCTATCTTATTTTGATACTCGCCAGTCATCGACTTTAATTGTGATTCCAATTGTCTTCCAAATTTTTCAAGAGTTGAATCAGCTAGTTTGGTTTCTGGCATGTATTGAAGCAACTGTGTAGAGTTGATATGACCAAACTTTGCACTTTGTGCTTGAACAAAAACGATTGTTACAAGACAAAAAGCCAGGGATAACAAAATTTTCTTAAACATATTCATAGTACTATAGATATTGTATTGGTTGTTTTAAATATTTATTTACGTTCTGTATCGGTCTTTCCAAAGCCATCATTTGAACCACCACTTGGTGTTCCTCCTTCATTTCTAATACCGGCTTTGTATCCTAATTGGTTCAAAATATCATCACTCTTATCGTATTTAGTATTGGTATAGAGCATCGTTAACGCGCTCGCCTTATCAAAAATTACCGCATAACTTTGATCTGTGGCCATTTTCTTTATAGCGTTGTAAATTTTATCTTGTATTGGTTTTACCAATTCTTGCTTTTTCTTGAACAACTCGCCTTCATAACCAAATTTTTGCTTTTGAAATTCCTTAACTTCCTTTTCTTTATTTACAATTTCTGCCTCACGTTTTCTTTTCATTTCTTCAGTTAATAATATTTGCTCGGCTTGAAAATCACGGTATAGTTTATCTATAGCTGCATACTTTGATTCAATCTCTTTCTGCCAACTTACACTAATTTGATCTAATTGTTGTTGAGCTGATTTATATTCTGGAATGTTTTCTAGGATATAGTCGGTATCAACGTAAGCAAATTTTTGTGCCAATGCAGCGGTTTGAACACCAAAAGCAAATAAGAATAACAAGAAGAATACTTTTAAAGCTTTCATATGGTTGTAATTTAAGAGTTTGTAAAATTAAAAATAAAGTTAGAATTGCTGTCCAATACTGAAATGGAATTGAGGTCCGCTTGCTCCCGGGTTTGAAGGCACATTGTCCAATCCGTAACCCCAATCGAGTCCGAGAAGACCAAACATTGGTAGAAATATTCTAAATCCAAGTCCGGTTGATCGATATACATTGTAGGGTTGAAATTTATCGATACTGGTCCAATTGTTCCCTGCTTCCAAAAATCCATATACATATATGGTGGCAGAAGGGTTAAGTGAAACGGGGTATCTAAGTTCCATTGTAAATTTGTCATATACTGTTCCTCCACCTCGTGGTGTGATTGATAAGTTGCTGTAACCTCGTAATGCAATAATTTCTCTTCCATCTAATGAAAATCCTGATAATCCATCACCGCCTAAATAATATCGTTCGAAAGGAGAATAACCAAGTGATTGATCATAAAATCCTAAAACGCTAAATGCGGCTTTGGTATGAAGAACGAACTTGCCCATCAAGTTGTTATACCAAGCGTATTTGAACGACCACTTATGGTACTCAATAAACTTATATTTCTCTTGTGCAGCTAGTGTTGAATAGTCCTTGTTTGAAAACAGTGAATAGGGCGGAGTAGCTTGAATACCAAGGGATACCTCCGATCCTCTCCTTGGATAAATCGGTGCATCAATCGAGTTTCTTGATAAGGTGAAGGCGAGATGAATGTTGTTTGCAAATCCATCACTAAAGATAAATGTAGAAGCAAAATTACGCATCACATAATACTGATACGATGCTTGATAATACAAACTGAAGAAGTCATCGGGCCAACGAACTCTTTTTCCCAATCCTACTGAAACACCTGTAATATTAATAGACTCTCTTAATGGATTGTCTTTCTTAAGTCCATTGGATTGCGTTGAAGAGTAAACAGAAAAACTAAATGAATTCGGTTTTTTACCTCCCAACCATGGTTCGGTAAAAGAAGCATTAATGGAAGAAAATGTTGGTCCGCTTGAGGTAGCACGTAAACTCAAACGCTGTCCATCACCCGAAGGTAGTGGATCCCAATATTTGGTGTTAAATATATTCTTCGCACTGAAGTTATTAAACGAAACACCTACACTTCCGACCAATCTTCCGGCACCCCATCCACCGGATAATTCAAACTGATCGCTAGGTCTTTCTTCAACAGTATATTCTAGATCTACTGTTCCGTCTGCCGGATTTGGTTTGGGATTGACTCCTAATTTTTCTTGATCAAAGAATCCTAATTGCGCCAATTCTCTTTGCGTACGAATTACATCCGTACGACTAAACAATTCTCCGGGCATAGTTTTCACTTCACGCATGATCACATGATCATTGGTTTTAGTATTACCATTTACAATAACTTTATTAATACGTGCCTGACGACCCTCGTAAATTCTAATTTCAAGATCAACACTGTCTTGATCTATTTTTACTTCAACAGGGTCAATTTGAAAAAATAAATAACCATCATCCATATACAGTGATGAAATATCTCTTCCGCTGGCGCTCATAAAAAGAGCTTCATCCAACTGCTTCTGATTGTAAATGTCTCCTGAATTAATACCCAATATAGCGTTCAGTTGCTTGCTACTAAATTTTGTATTTCCAACCCATGAAATATTTCTAAAGTAAAAAGTGTTCCCTTCTTTTACTCGCATTTCTATATTGGCTCTCTTTTGACTCACTTGGTAGATAGTGTCCCAAACAATGGCCGCGTCTCTATTCCCTTCTTGTAAATAGCGAGCTAAGACTTTCTCTTTATCTTCTTCAAAATTGGAAGCTAAATATTTAGAGGTAGAAAATATTCTGTACCATCTTGCCTCTTTGGTTTCTTTCAGCTTACGCTTTATTTGTTTATCGCTCAAAACTTCATTGTTATGAATGATAATGTTGGCAATCTTTACTCGACTACCTTTTTTAATATTAAACACTAAGCTATTTCCATTCGGTGTAATGGTATCTTCTTTTTGATCTATACTAACCGAAGCATTTAAGAGTCCTTTGTCTGTGAAATAGGCTAATATTCTATTTTCTGAAGTTTGAATTACGTCTTGTGTTATAACTCTTCCGGCAACTAAGTTTAGTTTCTCTCTTAACTTATCCGCTTCGCCTTTAGTAATTCCATTGAATGAGAATCGGGTTAATCTCGGCATTTCTTTTAGCTGATATTCTAAGAAAACTAAATTGCCTTGAACTTTACTTACATAAATTTTGATATCAGATAAGAGGCCTTGTTTCCAGAGGGATTTGATTGCATCAGAAATTTCATCGCTGGGGATTTTAATTTTATCACCAACCCTCAATCCACCTACAGCGATTAAAACATTTTTATCCAAATGGTCAATTCCTTCAACAGATATGCCTCCAATTTCATATTCTTTTGGTGAAGCATAATCAATAGTCAAACTATCCTCGTTGATGCCAATCACTTGAGCATAAGAAGAAATATGTGTTAATAGGATGATACCTACCGACAATAATAATTTTAAGATGAAATTAAGATTCATGTGAGATTACTTTTCCGAACCTGCGTTCTCGTTTTTGGAATTCAACAATAGCTTCATATAAGTGATCGCGTCTGAAATCCGGCCATAATGTTTCTGTAAAATACAGTTCACTATATGCAATTTGCCAAAGCAAGAAGTTACTAACTCTAAGTTCATTGCTGGTACGGATAAGCAGTTCCGGGTCTGGAATTTCTTTGGTGGTTAAGTAGTTGGATATAAGTTCTTGATTAATTTGATCAATATTTAATTGACCATTTTTAACCTCTGTTGCAATTAATTTCATCATACGGATAAGTTCCCATCTGGAACTATAACTGAGTGACAAAATCAAAGTCATTCGGTCATTATTTTTGGTCTTATCAATGGTTTCTTGCAATTCGTTATAACATTTCTTGGGTAAATTCTCCAAATCACCTATTGCCAATAAACGAATCTTATTCTTGGTTAGTGTCTTTAATTCTTTACCCAGCGTGCTAACGAGCAAATTCATTAAGGCATCTACTTCTAGCTTTGGACGATTCCAATTTTCGGTACTAAAAGCATAAAGCGTTAAATATTTAATTCCCAATTCAGCACTTGCAGTTACCGTATCTCTAACGGCTTCCACTCCATGTTTATGACCAAAGGTTCTTAACCTTCCCTGTTTTCTAGCCCATCTCCCATTGCCATCCATAATTACTGCAACATGTTGGGGAAGTTTTTTCGTGTCTATTTTGTCCTTAAAACTCATTGATTTTCGAGAGGCGCAAATTTATACAATTTTACCACAATCAGGCATTTGTCCTCCTGTGAATTTTATTGAAAAACAATTGATTAGCATGGTCAGAAGCTAATACGAGACAAAAACAATTTATTTTTCATTCGGACGGGAATTACCAATTGGTTTAAAGAAACTTGTTTTCCCCATCCTGGAAAGAGTAAAACCCGTTCACTTGGCTTTACTAAATTAACATTTGTTGAGGTACCATTGGAGTTTATCAGGTAGCCATTTATACTCGTAAATCTGCTTATTTCTTGATTGTAAATGAACCCGATTTCACCTGAAGTAAGCATGGGTATAAATGATGAGTAGATGGCATTATCATCCATTGAATATTGATTTTTTCGGATGGATTTACTCCATTCTATTTTGTTGTCATTGCTAATAGACAACAATAATATATTGTCTAAGTAAAATTCATTGCGAATGATGAATGTTTGACTAAAATAGTCATAGCTTGAATATTGATACACATACTCGCTTTCTGTGACCAATAATAATCCTCCATCGTTTCTTGGAATTAACATGCGCACAGGATAATTCGATATATCGCTACCAGACTTAAAACTTCTTTCGCCTACCAATTCTTTTTGTGCTTCGTCTGAAACCTGAACTTGCTTTACTCGAAGTTGTTCTCCATTATTCAATTTGAGTTTGGCTGTGAATATTCCACTGGCATGAAAATTCTGATTACTGGCATATAGTCCAGCAACCACAACTTGTTGATTAAACTCATCTATGCTTAAACCTGCTTCTGCAGCATAGACATTTTCATCGTGAATGTTCTGTTCTACAAAAGTTGTTTCATCTTGTAAGCAAGTAAAAAGATGATATTTATAGATCCTTTGTTTTTTTGATTCCTTTGAACGAATGCCAATATATCCCAATACGACTAAATCAGCGTTGTTAGATATTTTAAAGTCCTTAATACTAAAATCTTTCCATTTATATGGAAATATCAAAGTAAGTTGACGCACCAGGTTTAATGAACTATCGCAAATACTGATGTGTGCATTTATTTCATCTCCTTTTTCTTCTTGCAACATTATTGCAATGAAATTTTTATTCAAACTACTTGCAACCAGTGCTTTGTCAACCGCATTTACATTTTCTACTTTGAATTTTCCTACCGATTTTATCCCTGCTTCGCTATTCGATTTATCATTGATATATTGAGCAAAGAGAGCATAGCTATTGTCGCTTTTATCTGAAATAGAATGGGTAAGTAAAATATTACTGTTAAAGAAATCAATCGACTCTAAATCCATATCAATCGACTTCTCTTCCGGATTTAAATCCCATAATTTGTTTAACTGTAAATCAAAATAATTGACTCTATATTTCCGATTTCTAAGACCTATTCTGTCTTTATTCAATTCAAACGGAAGGTTGCTTTGCAAAGTGAAAATTCCTTTTTCGTTCTGACCTATCACTTTAATGTTTTCAAACTGATCATACGAAACATGTTTTGGAGAATAATAAACTTTTTGTCCAAATCCATGTGAAGAGATTAAGAGGAATAGAAGAAGAAGTATTTGTTTCATTTTAGTGGAAACATAGTACATGACTACATGTTTTAACTACTGAATAATACGATTATTTTATTCAATTATTGAAAAAACGAATGAAGAACTTCTGCGCAACCGGAATGCAATTCATTCCAATGATCTATATTCAGTTGAAGCGAGTAAAAAGATCCGGTTGACATCATTCGAGCTTCGCCTGACAAATACGAGAGTAATTCTGAAATGCCATTATTATGCCCAATGATTACAATATGGTGAACATCACTTTCAAACTTCATTAAATATTGAAGCATAAAAGAACTTGAAGCCAAGTAGAGGTCTTCTCTATATGTAACGGACGAAAGAAGTTTCTTATCATCTCCACATATATATTCAGCGGTTTGTCTAGTTCGGGTGCTGTGACTGCAAAGAATGAAAGGATGATTCCAAATATTATCTTTTAAAATAAAATTTGCTAAAAGCATGGCTTGTAAAATTCCCCGCTTACTCAATTTACGGTCAATATCTTGTCCTGAAATGGATAATTTCTTGGCTTTTGCATGCCGTATGATATCTAAACGCAGCATTTTTATTTAAAATAAAAAGCCACCTTTTTTGGGTGGCTTATCGTGGGAGCAACAGGATTCGAACCTGTGACCCCCTGCTTGTAAGGCAGGTGCTCTGAACCAGCTGAGCTATGCTCCCAAATTTAATTTTGGGAGTGCAAATATAGTTCCTTTAAGCAGATTTGCAAAGACTTAATCAAGATTTGATTAAATCGCTTCTGCAACCACAAAAATACTTCCGCTTATAATTATCAAATCATCTTTTTTTGCATGCTTTAACGCAGCATTTTTTGCTTTCAATACAGAATCATATGCCAAGCCCGAAAGTCCGAAAGGTTTGGCTTTATTTTTTAACTCTTCTGAATTAAGGGCTCTGGGAATTTTTGCTGCACAATAGTAGTATGAAGCTTTTTTTGGTAGCAATGATAATATTTCGTTAATGTTTTTATCGTTCACGAAACCGATGACAAAGTGAAGTTTGTTTTTTGGTATTTCTTTAATAGTCTTTTGCAATTCGATCATACCGTTTTTATTATGAGCCGATTCAGCAATACAAAGAGGCTTTTTGTTCAACACTTGCCATCGTCCCAATAAAGAATTATTCTTTACAACATTCTTGAATCCATTAATAACAGCCGATTTACTGATTCTGAATTCTTTATTGTTCAACTGATCAATTGCACACAATACCGCTTTTACATTTTTAATCTGATAAGATCCTACTAATCCGGATTTAATTTTCTGTCCTTTGAATGTGAATGTTGCGAAAGGATTCGAAACATTAAATGATGGATCAGTTTTTATGGAAATGCTTTTATCGGCAAAAAATATTCGGCAATTATTTTTTCGAGCAGATAGTTTAAAAACATCCGCAATTTCTTTTTGATACTCACTGATGATAACCGGAACCTGTGATTTGATAATTCCCGACTTTTCTTGAGCAATCTTCGCAAGGGTATTGCCTAAAAACTGTTGATGATCGTAACCTATATTGGTAATGATGCTGAGCAAGGGTTGAATTACATTGGTGGAATCTAATCGTCCACCCATACCTGTTTCAATAATGGCGATATCAACTTTTTTATCCTTGAAGTATTTCATGCCCAATGCAAAACTCAATTCAAAAAAGGATGGCCTTAGTTTTTTAAAATATGTTTTATGCTGCGTTACAAAATCACGAACATAGTTTCTTGAAATTTTTTTGCCATTGATTTTTATTCGCTCTCTGTAATCTTTCAGGTGCGGAGAAGTAAATAGGCCTGTTTTATATCCTGCCTCTTGAAATATGCTGGCAAGAAAATGCGATACGGATCCTTTTCCATTAGTACCCGCAACATGAATTGTTCTAAAACTTAAATGAGGGTTTTTAAAATAGTTGTCCAGTTGTATGGTAGTATCCAAAGAAGCTTTGTACGCAGCCGATCCTATGCGTTGAAACATAGGAAGTTGATTCATAATATACTCCTTTGCTGCTCTATAGGTCATTGAACAGAAAATACAACCGTAATAGTGCCCTTTTGTTGCTCAACACCATCTGGGCTTGGAGAAAATTTAGCAGCCATTGCCGCCTCTTTCGCTTTTTTAACAAGCAAAGTGCTGGTAGTTGTGCTGCCTTTTGCAGGACCATTTGCGCTGGTTACATTCCCATATTTATCTACAATGATATCAATGACCACCTTGCCCGTTTCTTGACTGTTATCTTCAATCTTAGGAATACTTTTAACACTTCGACCCGATAAATTGAAGGAGAATCCACTACTACCTAAACCGGTACCTCCAGAATTAGGCACGCCACTAGGGTTCCCTTGATTTCCATTACCTCCTGTATTGCCTTGACTACCCGATGAGCCTGTGCCGCTGTTGTTGTTTCCAGGGTAGAGTGCTTTAGGATCAACTTTAGGCTTTTCTGGTTCCTTTGGTTGTTCTTTGGGAGTGGGATTGTTCTTTGGGGTTGTATTGTTTTTGTTTTCCTTAATTTTTGGAGCTTCTTCAGTATTCTGGGTTAATGTTGGCTCAGTAGTTGAAGGATTGTTTTGGGCGCTGGTCTCCTGCAATTCGCTGGCAGATCCTTCAGTATTATTATTTTCACTACTGTTTGATTCAACATTACCCATTCCTGTATCAGTGTTACCAAAATCAATCATGATGCCTTCATCTTCTTGTGGGGTTACCGGAGCATAGAAGCGGAGCCACAACAGAATAAGAATAAGTAACCCGTGCGCTGCAAAGGTTCCTATCCATCCTTTTACCTCATTTTTCTTAGTTTCTTTACTCATTTTTCAGGTGATGTTGCCAATACCATTTTTATACGCAAATGGTTTGCCACATCCATAACTTTAACTACATTTTCTATTGGTACCGACTTAGCTGTATGTAAAACGATAACAGGATTGAGTTTATTGGCTACCATAGCATTCAAATTGCTTTCAAGCTGCTCAGGGGCAATTGGCTGAGCGTCTAAAAAATATTGCAGGTTTTCATTTATGGAAACGGAAATGGTTAAGTTTTCTGTTGGCTTAGCAGAGTCGCTGTTGGGCAATGTTAGTTTTAGTGCGTTTATACTAGGAACCATTAAGGTGGTAATCAGCATGAAAAAAATAAGCAATAAGAAAACCAAGTCTGTCATTGATGACATTTCAAAGTTGGCTTTTATCGTATTTCTTGATCTAAGTTTCATCCGTAAATTATTTTGCAGGTTCTTGTAGAAGATCCAAAAATTCTAGTGATGAAGTTTCCATTTTAAAAACTACTTTTTGAACCATAGCCGACAATAAATTATAACCTAACAATGCAACTATGCCTACAATTAAACCGGCTACTGTCGTAACCATCGCTTCATACATTCCTCCCGATAATACACTCAACTCAATTTTATCTCCGGCCATCGACATATTATAGAAGGCATTGATCATACCGGTAACTGTACCCAAAAAGCCAATCATTGGAGCCGCTCCGGCCACTGTAGCCAATAAACTCAAACCTTTCTCAAGTTTAACTACTTCGATGTTGCCTATATTTTCTATAGCTTTTTCAATATCTGACAAAGGTTTGCCTATGCGACTGATTCCCTTTTCAATCATTTTAGCAATTGGATTTTTTGTATTCCTGCAAAGCGCCACAGCTGCATCAATATTTCCGTTTGAGATATAATCTCTGATACTGTTCATGAAGTTTTCTTCAATTTTTGATCCTTTACGAATAGCTAGATATCGTTCAATTATGATGTACACTCCAATAACCGATAGCAAGGCAATAGGTATCATTATAGGTCCACCTTTCAGTGCCAATTCAAAAATGCTAAGTGATTCTTGCGGTGGAGCTTGTAACGAAGTTAAAGTTCGGTTCGTGTCTGCGATGGTTTGCAATAATATACTCATTGTGTTTTTATAAAGTGCTTAAAAATACCATATCCCTTGAAGTACCCATGTTTTAAGCCATTACAATTGCTAACATAAGGGTGTTAATTCAAGTTAAGCAACACAACGCTTAAATTATGTGTGTTGGTATATCCATAAGGAAGAAGAGAGAAACGGTATTTAGTTTTTCTCGATGTAAAGTGATCTCGATGGGAAGGCAAAGTCAACTCCAATTTGCTCTGCCAGTTCCATAATTTTGATGTTTACTTTTTCTCTGATGAGTAAGTGCTCATCAAATACCGGTGTTGAAACATAATAATCGACACGAATTTCAAGAGCACTGTCCCCAAAAGTATGAAACCGAACAGAAAAATTTTCTTCAATAAGTTCTTCTGTGGTCAATAAGACTTTTATTCGATCAATGAACTGTGTTAATTTTTCACGAGAAGTTGAATAGGTAACGGTGAGATTAAAAAATACTCTAAAACTTTGCCTTTCGGTCAAGTTATCTAATTCCGCATCTACCATTCTTTTATTCGGAACAGTGACCAAAGAATTCTCGAGTGTTCGTAATCGTGTACTTCGTAAACCGATTCGTTCAACTTTGCCTCGGAAATTATTGACGATAACTTGATCGCCAATCTTAAATGGCTTGTCTAAAAATATCGTAAAGGAACCCAATAGATTTTCTAAAGTTTCTTTAGCCGCTAATGCCAAAGCCAAGCCTCCTATTCCCAAACCGGCAACCAATGAAGCTATGTTCAATTTAAATACTATGCCAAGTATTAAGAAAACCATCAATACCACTACAAGTATTTTTGTTCCATCTTTAAAAAAAGGAACCAGTTGATCGTCAAAAGTGCCTTCTGTTTGCTCGGCCCGATAAATAAAAACTAATGTAAAATAGTCAATCAATCGCAGCATTATCCATGTAATACTTATGAGGTACAGCACTGCGAACGACCGTTGAGTAATCATGATTAGCCCAATTTCATTTTCATCAGCAAGATCCCAAGCGGATGGATATTGAAGCCTATCGAATGCAATAAAAAGAGACGAAAGAATAAATACCAAGCCAATGGGTTTATAAAGTAAGTCTATAAAAGATTTCGGTCCTACTGAATCGCTAATGCGCTTAAAGGGTCTGTAGAACAATCGAGCCAATAATTTTGAAAAGGGTTTCTTGATCAGTAAAGCACCCACTATAATAACTAAAGCAATAAAAAGATCATCACTTTTGTTTTCAAAAATTATTTCTTGTTCTAGAATATCTTCCACTTTAAATCAATTAATTTTCAACAAAAATAGATTTAATATTAATAATAGAAATTGAACCATTGGTAAAAGCTATTGTATTTTTTTGAATTCATACTTGCGTTGATTGAATAAACTTTTTTTATTTTTGCCCTATATATCAATACAGAATTGTTAAACGAATCATGACTAAAGCAAAGAAAAGCACAAAATCGTCCCCTAAGAAAGGGAAGTCAAGCAGTGCGAAAAAATCTCCTGTAAAAGGGAGCCCAAAGAAATCTAAGGAAGATTGGGATGAAGAAGAAGAAAATGAAAATGACGAGCAGGATTTTAATGGAGACTTAGAAGATTTTAGATTTGATGATGATTTATATGATGATGACGATGATGATTTTTAATTCTGCATTCATTCATCAAAGATAAATTGCTCCTCCTTTAGAATCCTTAATAGCCCCTGTGTATTCCTTTAAGATGTTCACTTTGTTCTCGTATCGTAAGAAACCTAAAAGAGCAAAGGCCATAGCTTCTTTGAACTCTACTAGTTTAGGTGCTGGTATGATAAATTGAACATTGCTTTTTTTGATTAATAGATTCATCAAGTATTTATTGTAAGCCCCCCCTCCGGTTGCCAGAATCTTTCCTTTTATATTATAATATTCAATAACCCATTTTATCTGGTCAGTCATATGTTCGCATAATGTTCTGAGTTTGTCTTCAACACTACTTCTATTGGATTGCAGCAATGGATAAACAAACTTTTCATTCCATTCTCTGCTTAATGACTTTGCTCCTCGTTTTTTATAATAAGCTATGTTATTTAGTTTTGATAATAGCTTGGAATCAACTTTTCCCTTTGATGCAAGATCTCCGTTTTTATCGTATTTCAATCCTTTCTCTTGGGCAATGAGATTGAGCAAACTATTTATAGGGCAAATATCAAATGCCAAAAATTGCCGCTTATTCTGTATTGAAATATTACTAAACCCACCTAAATTGATACATGCTTTGTATTCTGAAAATAGCAAGCGATCTGCAATAGGAACCAATGGCGCCCCTTGCCCCTTTAGAGAAATATCAGAAGATCGAAAGTCGACCACACTTGTAATGCCAGTCGAATTAGAAATGGCTGAACCGCTTCCTATTTGTAAAGTGAATCCTTTGTCGGGTTCATGAAAAACGGTATGGCCATGAGATGCTATTAAATTTGGTTTTAAGTTATGTTTGGAGCAAAATAGGTTTACTTGAGATCCTATGTGCAAACCAAAATCGAAGTCAAGTTTACATAAGTCTTGAGCACTGAGAAGATGCGCCTTGCTTATTTTCTTTTCCCAACTCTTTGTATAGGGAATGGTTTCAGCTTCAATGATCTCGTATGAGTATTTTTTTTGGGCACGAACAATTTTACAGAAAGCAATATCCAGCCCATCTAGCGAAGTGCCCGACATAATACCGATTACCTTAAGAGCGTTTAGATTTGATTTCATAAACCTTTTATTAATGTGCTAATTACATATTTTAAATTAAATTTGAAGCTGATTGAATAAAAATAAATATCTGAATATGAATTTCGAATTGAGTGAAGAACATTTAATGATTCAAAAAGCAGCAAGAGATTTTGCTCAAAATGAGTTGCTACCCGGTGTAATTGAAAGAGATGAGCATCAAAAATTTCCAGCTGAGCAAATAAAGAAATTAGGAGAGCTAGGTTTTTTAGGAATGATGGTTGACCCTAAATATGGTGGAAGTGGAATGGATGCCATTAGCTATGTTTTGGCTATGGAAGAGATTTCAAAAGTAGATGCGAGTGCCTCTGTAGTAATGTCGGTGAACAACTCTTTGGTATGCTGGGGTTTGGAAACTTTTGGAACAGAAGAACAAAAACAAAAATATTTGGTTCCTCTGGCAAAAGGCGAAATCATAGGGGCTTTTTGTCTTTCGGAACCTGAAGCTGGGTCAGATGCTACCAGTCAGCGAACAACAGCAGAAGATAAAGGAGACTATTATTTAGTAAACGGAACAAAAAATTGGATCACCAATGGAAATTCAGCATCGGTTTATTTGGTAATGGCCCAAACTTCTCCTGAGTTAGCACATAAGGGAATTAATGCGTTAATTATTGAAAAGAATACTCCGGGTGTTTCGGTAGGGCCCAAGGAAAACAAAATGGGAATTCGTGGAAGTGATACACACAGCATTATGTTTAATGATGTTAAAGTACCAAAATCCAATCGAATTGGAGAAGATGGTTTTGGATTTAAGTTTGCGATGAAAACCCTCGCAGGAGGTCGAATCGGTATTGCCAGCCAAGCGCTTGGAATAGCTTCCGGGGCGTATGAACTGGCCTTGGCGTATTCGAAAACCAGAAAAGCATTTGGAAAGGAAATTTCTCAGCATCAAGCCATACAATTTAAATTAGCCGATATGGCAACTGAGATTGATGCTGCTCGATTGCTGTGCATTCGATCGGCCTGGGACAAAGACAATGGTCGTTCGTATGATCAATCTAGTTCAATGGCCAAATTGTACGCTTCACGTGTAGCCATGTGGGTAAGTACCGAAGCGGTTCAGATTCATGGAGGCTATGGCTATGTAAAAGAATACCATGTAGAACGATTGATGCGGGATGCAAAAATCACACAAATTTATGAAGGGACAACTGAGGTGCAAAAAATTGTTATAGCTCGTTCGTTGATTAAGTAATTTGATCTAAAAAAAGTGTAAACTTTACGACAAACCATATGATCGGTTTCTTTTCTAAATGCTAAAATATATTGTATGACTCGACTAAGGCCTCTGATTTTTCTATTTGTTATCGCTCTGGGGTTCTCATGCACCTCTCAAAAGAAATTAAACTATTTTCAATCTCAGCGTGGTGAAGATTTTTCAAAAGTGAGTGTTACCCAAGATTTCGAAATTAAATTGATGCCACACGACATTTTGCAATTCAATGTTTTTGTAGAAAACCCTGAAGCATTTCCTTCATTGAAAGAGAGTTATGATCGACTCGGAGTAGATAACCGTAGTGCTTATGAAAAAGGATTTGTTATGGACCATAACGGTTTTGTAGATTTTCCTTTAATCGGTAGAGTAAATCTGAGTGGATTGACTATCATACAAGCAAAAGATACTTTAGCAAAACGGTTTAAATATTTTATGGACACCCCAATAATAACATTGAAAAAAATTAGTTTTAAGATTACAGTTTTAGGTGAAGTAGTTAAGCCAGGTCTTTATTATGTACCAAACGAACAACTTACATTTACAGAAGCACTTGCAATGGCTGGAGATTTGACCAACTATGGAAGGCGAAATGAAATCCAAGTATATCGAAAAACAAGCGAAGGATATGTGGTGCATTCTATAGATCTAACCAAAAGAGATTTTTTCAATACCGAATTATATTATGTGCATCCGGAGGATATCATTTATGTGAAAGCTTTAAAGCGTAAAGCCTTAGCAAATGTGGGTCCGGCTGTTTTGGTGGTAACTTCGGTATTGTCCACCACAATTCTTGCCATTACTCTGATTACAAGATTTTAACCGCATGAATCAATTTGAAGATAAAAAGTATGTAGTAAAAGAAGATGATATTGATGTTTCATCCTTTCTGAATCATTTACGTACTAAGTATTATTATTTTATTATTTCTGTTTTCATTTGTGTAGCTGCAGCAGTTACTTATGTGAAACTTACATTACCTGTTTTTCAGGCCAAAGCATCCATATTAATTCAGGATCCAAAGTCGACCAATAAGAGCATAGAGAGTATGCTTACCGGTGAATTTCTTGGGACTACAAATAATCTAGCGACCGAGATTGGAATTATAAATTCGAACACTGTTCTTGAAAAGACCATCGATGAACTTCAACTAAAAGTAAGTTATTTTAAAACCAGTTCTTTCCCGCATAAACCGGTTTATAAGAAAGCTCCTTTTATGGTGGAGTTTAAAGAATTCCATCCTGAATTTTATAACGTTCCGTTTTATCTGAGCATCATCAACCGTCAGCAGTTTAGCATTACTTTACAAATGGACGGAAAATTAGTTACCAACTATAATTATGAGAATAATGGCACTTTTGGCCAATGGCTTTCTTCACCCTATTTCTCAATAAAACTTTTATATACCGACAGCCTAACATTTGACCCCTTAGATGTCGATTATAAGTTTATAATTCATTCAACCAATAAATTGGTTAATGATATGATGTCACGCTTAAGTGTTGAGCCTTTAGATAAAGAAGCCAACATTGCTACCATGAAATTTAAAGATAATTTACCGGTAAGAGCGAAGGATGTTTTAAATACAATTGGAAAAGTATATATCGACCTGGATGTTGAAGATAAAGCAAGAGAAGCATCTCTGACTTTGCAGTTTGTGGATGAACAAATGTCTAATGTGAGTCAGAATTTGGGCAACATTGAGGGAAATATGCAAGAATTCAAGGAGAAGAATCAAACGGTAAATTTAAGTGAAGAAGCTAAAGTATATCTCAATAAGTTAAACACTTTGGATGTTGAGCGAGTTAAATCGGATATAGAACTTAAGGGGCTTAACAATTTGTTAAGTTATATCAAAAACAACATTGATATGACACAAATGGCACCAACAGCATTGGGCATACCTGATCCAATATTGATCGAACTATTGCAAAAGTATCAGGAATTACAAACCAAGAAGAAGAGTTTGTCGTATGGTGTTAGTGAAAACACGCCATCACTAAAAATTCTTGATTCACAAATTGAAGAAGTAAAGGCTTCGTTAATTGAGAATGTAAACTCAATTCGCCAAAAATTTACTATCCAAAACGATTTACTAAGAGGACAAATTAGTAGTGCAGAGTCAAATATAAAACAAGTGCCACAAAAAGAAAGAGAATTAATTTCCATTCAAAGGCAGTTTGATGTGAATCAAAATATCTATGTATATCTGCTGCAAAAGAAGGCTGAGACCAGTATTGCAAAAGCAACAGTACTTTCCGATAACAAAGTTTTGGATCAGGCTGCTCTTGTATCGGACGAACCAATTGAACCAAACAATAAGATTATCTTATTGGCAGCTTTAGTTTTGGCTATTATTATTCCTACTATTTTGATTTTGATTCAAAGTATGTTGAGTACCAGTATTATCAATAAGGAAGATCTGAGTAGATTGACGGATTTGCCAGTCTTAGGGATGGTAAACAAATTGAAATCTACAGACAACTTAATTGTAAATCATAGTCCTAAATCAAGAACAGCTGAAGCATTCAGATCTATTAGAACCAATTTGCAATTTTATAGTTCGAGTGGTTCTACGAACAGAAATATTTTGATTACATCAAGTATTAGCGGTGAAGGAAAATCGTTCACATCGATTAATCTTTCTACCATCTATGCCATGCAAGGTTATAGAGTTTGTTTGATGGGTCTTGATTTAAGAAAACCTAAACTATACGAAGATTTTAACTTGACTAATGAAATAGGGATCAGTAACTATTTGATTGGCAATGCTACTCTCGATGACATCATACAAAAGACAAGCATCGATCGATTACACTTAATTTCCTCTGGCCCTATACCTCCCAATCCGGGTGAATTGATCAGCAAGAAAGAAATGGATACATTAATGAGTGAATTGCAAAGTCGATACGACTATGTTATCATTGATACACCACCTATCGGAATAGTTTCAGATGCTTTAGTATTGATGAAATATTCTCATGTGAATATATACATTGTTCGATCGGGAATAACGCACAAGCAAAGCATAAAGGATCTTCATCATATGGCAAAGGAGAATATTGTTCAAAATATGGGCATTATTCTTAATGGTGTTGATTTAAGAACCGCTTATGGATATGGGTCCTATCGTTATTCAGCGAATGGTGCAGGATACTACGATGAGGATGAAATAAAGCCTGGATTATTGAAACGTATTTTTACAAAAGCATAGTAGTTATTTCTACTTTACTAGATCTAAAAGCGATTCCATTTTCATACCTCTTGAACCTTTGATTAAAATCGAATACCCTTTAACCGGGTTATTTTGTAAATAATCTTTGACTTGGGTTATTTCTTCAAACACTTTAAAATTGTCCTCATAAGACGTGTTATAAAAATGAGGACCAACTAAAATAACATTTGAAATATTGGAGCTTTTAATTTGATCAACAATTTTCTGATGTTCGTCTTTGCTGGTTTCGCCTAATTCAAACATATCACCCAAAATAACTGCAGTAGGTTTTTTGAAATTCAAGGTGAGGTTTTCTATGGCAACCTGCATAGAAGATGGATTGGCATTGTAGGCATCTAAAACAATGAGATTGGATTCGGTTTCAATGATTTGAGATCTTTGATTGCTGGGTATATAATTTTCTATTGCCGAATTAATATTGTCACTAGAAATATCAAAATAAGATCCAACCGCTATTGCACAAAGTACATTAGGAGTATTATAGGTACCGGTTAATTTGGTTTGTATAGATTGCTGTAGTTTTCCTGAATGCTGATAGCACACTTTGAGGTATTGATTTGAATCACAAGCATTGCCAGAAATATCATTCTCTGGCTCCATTCCATATTGAATTCGCTTTGAGTATTCATCTGCTATGTTTCTGATTCTTTTGTCATCGCTATATATAAAGAGCGTGCCACCAACACCTTTTACAAAATCAAACAATTCACCTTTGCCTTTCTGAATGCCATCTACCGAACCAAAGCCTTCCAAATGCGCTTTTCCAATATTGGTGATTATTCCATAATCTGGCTCAGCAATACGACATAGGACATCAATTTCTCCAACATGATTCGCTCCCATTTCAATAACAGCTATTTGATGTTGTTGATTTAGTTTTAATAAAGTCAACGGAACTCCTATATGATTATTTAGGTTTCCTTCAGTAATCAAGCAATTGTATTTCGTCTTTAGTACAGCACCAATGAGTTCTTTTGTGGTGGTTTTACCATTGCTTCCGGTTAAAGCTATTATAGGAATTGTTAAGGATCTTCGATGGTGCTTAGCGAGATCTTGCATTGTGTTCAATGCACTATTGCAAACGTAAACGTTTGACGATGATTCAATTTTTGCGGTATCATCCACAACGGCTAAGGAAGCTCCTAACTCAATCGCTTTTTCAGCGTATTGATTGCCATCAAAATTCTCACCCTTCAAAGCGAAAAAAATATCTCCCTTTTTGAGTGTTCTGGTATCAGTAGAGATTGATGGATGATTTAAAAAATGACGATATAATGTATCAATAGTCATAAAAAAACCTCGATGATTATAAATTCACCGAGGTTAAATATAGAAGTTTAGTTTCTTACTTTTTCTTTTTTGTGCTGGCTCCCAATCCAACCGGACTTCCAACTCTGGTCATTGCGCAGCGGAATCCAATATCGTCTGTTGATCTTTCTTCGTCCAAATATCTTCTGGCTCCTGGTGATAACCAATACGCTCTATCTTTCCAACTTCCGCCTTTGTAAACTCTTACTTTATCATTGATTAAAGATGAATTTGAATAATCGTATACAATATAATCTTGTTCATCACCATCTAAGTAGTTGATGTTATCCGCTTTAGTATAATTTCGTCTGCCAACATTTTCTGTTTCATCTACATTACGATAAATAATTCTACCTAAGCTATCTTTTTCAGCAATCTGACCTTCTTCATCTCTTTGTTGGGTCTGATATACGTTACCTCTAAAAGCTCTGAAGTCATCATTGTCTTCTAAAGAAAGTGGACGATATACATCCATAACCCATTCATTAACATTACCAGCCATGTTATATAAACCATAATCATTTGGCCAGTAAGATAAAACTGGTCCGGGAATATCAGCATTATCGTTAAGATACCCAGCTACCCCCATGTTATCACCTCGACCTCTTTTAAAGTTGGCTAGAATCTGTCCTTTAGTTTTTTCATCAGCCGAACGAACTACGTGCCCGTTCCATGGGTACAGTCTTCGCTCCGTTACTCTTTCATATACAGTATTGCCAATATAACCTAAAGCAGCATATTCCCACTCAGCTTCGGTAGGTAGGCGGTAACGAGGCAATAAAATACCGTCTTCCATTCTTACTTTACGTGTATCGCGGTTGGGATTCATATCCATCAAAGGACTTTTTACAAGACCTTCATACTGATCAGCTAAATAAGCATCGGTATTAAAATTATCTTCGTTTACCTGATTAGGATTAACGCGTAATATTCCTTCACGGATTAAAATGTTTTCATTTACACGATCAGTTCTCCATGCGCAAAAATCATTTGCTTGTAACCAATTTACTCCAACTACTGGATACGAATGGTATGCGGGATGTCTTAAATATAGCTCAACATAAGGTTCGTTGAAGGCTAATTTACTTCTCCAAACCAATGTGTCGGGTAGAGCTTTTTTATATACTTCAGGATAATCAACACCAAAAACTCGATCTAACCAATAGAGGTATTCTAAATAATTGATGTTCGTGATTTCACTTTCATCAATATAAAAGGAAGAAACAGTAGCTCTTTTCGGAATATTATCCCAATTGTAGTTGACTTCTTGTTCGGTACGACCCATAGAGAATGTACCACCTTCCACCAATACCAAATTTGGTCCGGTTTCTTGTTCCACATAGGGAACTACCTCAAATCCACCGTTTTTTGGATCGTTGTAATTCCATCCTGTAATGGAAGATTTTTCTTTTTTACAGGCGGTTCCAAATAACAGGAATGCTGCGGCCATAAAACCTACACAGAATCTAAGATTTTTAGTTGATTTGGTCATATTAAATAGTATAGTTGGTTTGACTATAAGTTTTCAAATATACAAAACTAAAATGATGGACAACTTATTGTCCTAAATCGCTTTCTTTTTGGTTTACATTCAAATTGCATTCCGAATGAAACTTCATGTGATCCTCCGGTTGCATTGCTGAGTTGAGACACCGTTACATCGTACGAATAGCCAAATTTGTAATATCCCTTTTGGAAACCAACCAAGGCTATAAATGAATCACTATTTAGGAAATCTTCAGTGCCAAAACTTCCTCTATACCATAGACCTCCTACCAATGGGCTGTGAAGAATGTACATTCCTAAGTTTATTTGGTTGAATGGTCCTTGCTGTTGATATAAAATGTTAGGTGAAATGAAGGTTCCGTCATCTCTTGTTTGTTTGTACCTGCGACTGTAATATTTCGACTCTCCAATCGCTAACATTGCACCTCCGTGAAGGGTAATTTTCATGGGAAGTTCCGAACTGCCCTCGACAATAAAGGCTTCATCGGGTTGAGTTAAATGATGAACCGCAACACCGCCATAAAAATCGGTACTATATCCTACTATACCAGCAGAAAAATCAACAAAAGATCTTGATTCATTTGGCCTGGTTTCTTGTGTAGGATATACAAAACCATAGCGTGGATCGATCATGTCTCCAAAAGTAAGCTTATCCCAATCAATTCGTTTTTGAACATACGTAGCTTGTAATCCTGCTTGAAGAGAAAAATCTCGACTGACATTCAACTGATAGGAGTAAATCCCACTGATGTTGCTAGTGGTAATGGTCCCTTCACCTGCCTTGTCGTTTAACACAATTAATCCTAATCCTCCTGAAATGGCATCAAAATATTGATCATAAGATGCTGAGTAAGTGATATAGGTTTTTGCAAGTGCGGGCCACTGATTTCGATAATTTAGTGCAACCCTCGGGCATCGTACCGATCCGGCAAATGCAGGATTAAGATACAAAGGATTCGCATAGAACTGAGTGAATTCTGGATCCTGAGCATTGCTCTGCAATACGATTGCTGTAAATAGTATGGTCAATAGTTTTTTCATCTCCTAATCAAGGAATAATATTCAATTCCTTATACGCCCTGCTACAAATATGTTACATTTAAAGTTATCTAAAAAACACTTACAATAACAAAAAATTTAAGGCGTTAGTGAACCGAACTCCCTAAATTCATGTTATTAAATATATTTACAAAGCAAAATTAACCGTTCAATTGTTTAATATGTTGTAAATTAAGTAAAATTATTACATCTATTGGCGACATACAAACAAGAGTATTCAAGTATTATATATGTTTAGACCTTTTCTTTTAAAGCTAATTTTTCCAGTATTATTTTTTTGTGGGCTAACATTTAGTGTTTATTCCCAAAAAAATGAAAAGCTTGTAAACATTGAATGGGAGAGCAATAAAAGCCTGCAATTTACTGAAACAGAGACCCTTCAATTTCCATCTTTTGTTGGATGTGTAAATGATCCTGCCATTAGTTTTCTTCCGATATATACTTCGACATTGGAGACGAATGGTCAGAAATTAATCAACGTGAAGTTCGAAAATGAAGAGATTAAAATTTTTGATCAATATCTTTCAGAGAAACAAAGGCAAGATCTTACAAATGATTTTCAACTTGCTTTTTATAATGGATGGGAACGAAAACAAAATATTGCATCTGTTAAGTTTTTACCATTGCGTATAAATGCTCAAACAGGGCAAATAGAAAAATTAGTGTCATGCAGATTGAATTATACAATACAAACTATTGAATACAAGTCGCTGACTAATAAGTTGAGTAGTGTAAATAATTCTGTATTATCTAGTGGCTATTGGGTTAAATTAAGTGTATCGCAAGACGGGATTTACAAAATAGATGCAAATCAACTTTCGCAGTTAGGATTTGATTTATCGACTATCGATCCAAGAACCATTCAACTTTATGGAAATGGTGGCACCATGCTTCCATGGAAGAATAGCGAACCTCGTATTGATGATTTGATGGAAGTTGCGATTCAAGTGGTTGGCGAACAAGATGGAGTATTTAACGGAACGGATTACATCTTGTTCTACGGTCAATCGCCTCATCAATGGACCTATGATGTTAATTCAAATAAGTATCGGCATCAAAAACATCTTTTTACTGATAAAGCATTTTACTTTTTGACCGCTGGGCAAAATATCGGTAAAAGAATGCTAAGTCGTGCTTCTTCAACTAGCACTCCTACACATACTGTAAATTCGTTTGATGATCTTCAGTTTTTGGAAAATGATCTTGCTAACTACATTAAATCTGGAAGAGAGTGGTATGGAGAAGTTTTTGATGTAAACACAACTCAGACCTTTAATTTTAATGTTCCAAATTTAGTAAGTGGCGACAGTGCATACGTAAAAGTAGATGTGTTAGCCCGATCTTTTTCACCTAGTTCGTTTAGCATTAGCAGCAATGCTCAATCATTATTTAATCTTAGTGTGCCAATTGTAGGTTCTTGTTATACCTGTGACTATGGAGCACCTGCCAATTCATCAAAATATTTTGTACCCACAAGCAGCACAACTGTACCTATTACAATCAAATACAACCAGCCCTCTTCCATATCATATGGGTATTTAAACTATATTGAATTAGTGACCCGAAGATCACTGAATATGAACAGTGGTCAACTCTTGTATCGTGATGCCAAATCAAGTGGTGTGGGTAACCTTAGTCAATTCGATATTTCATCTACGCTACCACTTCAAATTTGGGACATTACCCAACACAATGATGTAGTGATTCAACTTCCTACACAAACATCTACACCTAACCAATACCGTATTAATACAGATTCTCTTTTAACTTTTGCTGCTTTCAATGGGACACAGTTCTTTACTGCCGCATTCGAAGAGAAAATTTTAAATCAAAATTTACATGGCCTAAGTCAAGCCGATTATATTATTGTATCGCCTTCTGTATTTAAATCACAAGCCGATCGATTGGCTGACCTTCATCGGCAACACAGTAATTTAACGGTTCATTCGATTCTGCTAAGTGATATTTATAATGAATTTTCTGGTGGAGCAAAAGATCTAACTGCCATCAGAGAGTTTGTAAGGATGTTTTATAAAAGAGCGCAAACTCCAGAAGAACTTCCAAAATATTTATTGCTCTTTGGAGATGGTTCTTACGATAATCGAGATCGCTTAAGTAATAATACTGCATTTGTACCCACATTCCAGTCGGCCAATTCCTATAGCCTGATCAATAGTTATGTAAGTGATGACTTTTTTGGATTAATGGATGATAATGAAGGAGAATACAATCCGCCAGCAGGAAATCTTGAGTATATCGACCTCGGAATAGGTCGATTCCCTGTTGCTAGTGTTGAAGAAGCTAGACAAATGGTTGACAAAGTGTATCGATATGTATTACCAGGAAATTCATCACAAGCATTAAATACTGGATTGTGTGGAACCGAAAGTGCAACCAGTTTTGGCGATTGGAGAAATAGGATAGTTTTTGTTGGTGACGATGAAGATGGAAACACCCATTTAAACCAGAGCGATCAACTAGCAAAACAAGTAGATACAACGTATAAATCATTCTTGGTGGATAAGATCTATTTCGATGCTTACCAACAGTTTTCTACTCCAGGTGGTCAACGCTATCCTGCAGTGAAAGATTTAATTAATCAAAGAGTAAGCCGAGGTTCATTATTTATGAATTATATCGGACATGGTGGAGAATTGGGATGGGCTCACGAGCGTGTGTTAGAGTTAAGTGACATCGAATCATGGAGTAACCCTTATCAAATGGCAGTTTTCCTTACTGCAACTTGTGAGTTTAGTCGCTACGATGATCCGGGAAGAGTATCGGCAGGTGAATTTACATTTTTAAAATCGGATGGAGGAGCAATTGCCTTATTAACCACAACTCGGCTGGCGTATAGTTCATCAAATTTCGGTTTGAATTTAGATTTATTTTCACATTTGTTTGAACCTGTAAATGGAGAGATGCCTCGACTATCGGATGTATTTATGAAAGCCAAGCGTGATAATGCCGGTGTAGAAAACACAAGAAACTATGCACTCTTAGGAGATCCTGCTCTTCTCCCTTCGTATCCTAAGCATAAAATTAATGTTACTAAATTCAATCAGATAGCTGTTTCAAATCAACCCGATACCATAAAGGCTTTATCAAAAGTAACGGTAAGTGGAGAGGTAAGAGATATCAATGGAAACAAGCTCACTAATTTTAATGGAATCGTTTACCCAACTGTTTTTGACAAACCATCTTTAATCGAAAGTTTGGCAAACGATCCGGGGAGTTTTAAAGTAACGTTTGAGCACAGAAAAAATGTTCTGCATAAGGGAAAGGCTACGGTTACTAACGGTGAATTCGAATTTAGTTTTATAGTTCCTAAAGATATAAACTATCAATATGGTATAGGGAAAATCAGCTTTTATGCTTTTAGTGAATCAGAAGATGCATCAGGCTTTTACGACAATTTGATTGTAGGCGGAATAAGCGACTCAACAATCAATGACAACGCGGGACCAAGGGTTAGCCTTTATTTAAATGATGAGAACTTTGTTTTTGGTGGAATCACTAATGCTTCTCCGACCATATTGGCTATTGTTGAAGATGAGAATGGAATAAACACTACAGGCAGTAGTATTGGACATGACATCACTGCTCAGTTGGATAATAATCCCGAGAAAGTATTTGTATTAAATGAATACTATGAATCTGACCTTAATTCATTTCAATCAGGAAGAGTGTCTTATCCTTTGAGCGATTTAAGTGAAGGTGTCCATACCATTAAATTTAAAATTTGGGATATTGTTAACAATAGCACAGAAGTAAGCACTGAGTTTATTGTTGCCTCAAGTGAAGAATTAGCCATTGAGCACGTACTTAACTATCCAAATCCATTTACTACTCGAACACAGTTTTTCTTTGAGCACAATCGACCTTGTGAGAATTTATTAGCACAAATTCAAATTTATACGGTTTCGGGCCGTTTAGTGAAGAGTATTCATCAAACAATACATACAGAAGGATTCAGATCAACCGATCTGGAATGGGACGGAAGAGATGATTTTGGGGACCAATTAGCAAAGGGCGTTTATCTCTATAGGCTGAAAATTAGCAGTCCGGATGGAGAAGTAGCCGAAAAACTTGAAAAATTAGTCCTTCTTAAATGATAACCATTTTTGTTTTTTATCGTTAAATTAGCAACCAATAAATAGAAACATGAAAAGATTTTTTTCGATTTGCCTGATGGTGGGATTGATAGTGGGTGAAGTAAACGGACAGGATAAATCTAATCTGTTAGGTCAGATTAACACAATTACAACCTCTGTACCGTTTTTAATTATTGGCCCCGAAGCACGTGCAGGTGGTATGGGTGATGCAGGAGTTGCATCAAGCCCTGATGCTAATAGTATTCACTGGAATCCGAGTAAACTCGCTTTTCTTAAAAAGAAAACAGGATTTGCCATTTCCTATACTCCGTGGTTGAGACAATTAGTACCGGATATTAACTTAGCTTATGTAACCGGCTATCACACTTTAAAAAATGAACAAACGGTAGGTGCTTCACTACGCTACTTTTCATTAGGTAATATCACGTTTACTGATGATAAAGGAAATGTAACTGGACAGTTTAATCCAAACGAGTTTTCATTTGATATTGCCTATGCCAGGAAACTCAGTGAAAATTTATCGGGAGGAATTGCTTTGAGATACATTTACTCTAATTTGACCGGAGGTGTTGATCTTACCGGTGGTATAAATACAAAACCCGGTCAATCGGTTTCGGCTGATCTTTCGGTGTATTATGAAAAAGAAATTGAGTTGAGCGGAAGAGATGCTGTTTTCAGTTCAGGATTGAACATCAGTAATATTGGATCGAAGATATCCTATACCGAAACGGGTAACAAAGATTTTATTCCAACAAATTTGAGATTAGGCCCAGGCTTAAAAATTAAACTAAACGAATACAATGAATTAGGTTTGGCATTGGATATCAATAAACTTCTGGTACCAACTCCGCCCATTTACAGCGACTCAGTTGATTCCAACGGAGATCAATTGATTTTGTATGGAAACAATCCTGATGTAGGTGTAGTAGAAGGAATTTTTCAATCCTTTGGCGATGCGCCTGATGGATTTTCAGAAGAATTAAAAGAATTTAATATTGCCTTTGGTGCTGAATATTGGTACGACCAACAGTTTGCTTTTAGAGCGGGTTATTTTTATGAACATGCTACAAAAGGAAACAGAAAGTATTTTACCCTAGGTGCCGGTTTGCGTTATAATGTATTCGGATTGGATTTTTCTTATTTGATTCCAACCGATCAAAGAAATCCACTTGAGAATACACTTCGATTTACACTAACTTTTGATTTTGATGCGCTTAAAGCAGAATCGAAAGAGAATAGTGCGCAATAAATAAAATGAATTTCAGAATCGGTTACGGATTCGATGTCCATCAACTCGTAGAAGATCGACCATTAATCATAGGTGGCATTCATATTCCATACTCATTGGGAGCCTTGGGTCATAGCGATGCTGATGTGTTGTTGCATGCCATTTGTGATGCATTGTTGGGGGCAGCTGCGTTAGGAGATATAGGTCAACATTTTCCGGACACTTCAAATGAGTTTAAAAATATTGACTCTAAAATACTATTGGCCAGAGTATCAGAACTTCTTCAGACGCATCAATACAAAATATCAAATATTGACGCCACTTTGATTTTAGAGAAACCTAAAATAGCTCCATATATTGATCAAATGCGGTCTACCATATCAAGCATACTTCATTTAGAAACAGATCAAATTTCTATCAAAGCAACTACCAACGAAAAGTTGGGTTATGTAGGAGCCCAACAAGGAGTGGAAGCATCGGCTGTTGCACTTATATTTAAGTAACCAATTTGTGTTATTTGTTTGCAAAGCAAACTCTTCCTCCTTTCATCAGCGATATTGAATAATTTTTTCGGAACTTTGTTCTGTAAGTGATTTATGAAGAAACTAATTATAAATCTTGAATTTGAGCAATACAACAATCTAAATGAATTAAATAATTCAGATGCTAGTTTATTCGAAGCGGCTATCCAAGCGGCTAACACCGCTTATGCACCATACAGTAAGTTTCAAGTAGGTGCTGCGGTTTTATTGGAATCGGGGGTAATCGTAAAGGGATCAAATCAAGAAAATGCAGCCTATCCAAGTGGTTTATGTGCAGAGCGAGTTGCTCTTTTTGCTGCGGGTTCTCAATATCCAGGTATTAAAGTAAAGTCAATTGCTGTAACGGTAAAAGGTTTGAACGAAACGATTTCGGAGCCTGTTAGTCCATGTGGCGATTGCCGACAAGTGATGGCTGAATTTGAACATCGTTTTAATTCTGAAATCAGATTAATCATGCCTGCCGAAAACGGCAGTATCCTTGTCTGCCGGAATGTAAGATCTCTACTTCCATTTATGTTTAACTCTGATCATTTGAAGGAAAACTAATCTTAATTGTATTCCTTAACTTTACATCGATTTACTGAAAAAAATAATGGCTAAAATAAAATATACTAAAGAGCAATATTTAAGTTGGTACGAGCAAATGCTATTAATGAGGCGATTTGAAGAACGGTCGGGTCAACTCTATGGCATGCAAAAAATAAAAGGATTTTGTCATCTATATATTGGTCAGGAAGCTGTGGTTGCGGGTGCAATCAGTGCTCTTAAAAAAGAAGATGCAATGATTACCGCTTATCGCGATCATGCCCATGCATTGGGCAAAGGTGTAAGTGCGCGAGAGGTAATGGCCGAATTATACGGAAAGATTACGGGTTGTTCCAAAGGTAAAGGTGGAAGTATGCACATGTTTTCTGCAGAACATCATTTTTATGGTGGCCACGGAATTGTAGGCGGACAAATTCCTTTGGGAGCCGGTATTGCATTTGCTGAAAAATATTTGAATTCAGGGAATATTTGTGTTTGCTATATGGGTGATGGTGCAGTCAGACAGGGTGCATTTCATGAAGCATTTAATATGGCCATGCTGTGGAAACTACCGGTAATGTACATTATAGAAAATAATGCGTATGCTATGGGAACTTCAGTAAAACGAACCAGCAATGTTACAGAACTTTATAAGCTTGGCTTGTCTTATGATATGCCTTCTGAACCTGTAGATGGAATGGATGTTGAAGTGGTGCATGAAGCAATGCTAAAAGCAGCTAAGCATGTGCGAAGCGGGAAAGGTCCCTATCTGCTAGAGATGGTTACGTATAGATACAAAGGACATTCAATGAGTGATCCGGCAAAATATAGAACCAAAGAAGAAGTAGAATCTTATAAAGATAGAGATCCCTTGAATGTGGTTCGAAATACTATCTTAAAAAATAAACTGGCTAGTGAAGCCGACATAAAAAAGATTGATCAAAAAATAGCGGAAGAAGTTGAAGACGCAGTAAAATTTGCTGAAGAATCTCCATACCCGGATCCTTCTGAATTGTTTCAAGATGTTTATGTTCAACAAGATTATCCATACATAACCGATTAAATAATTTACCATGGCTGAAATAGTACGAATGCCTAAAATGAGCGATACCATGACCGAAGGGGTGGTGGCAAAATGGCATAAGAAAGTAGGAGAAAAAGTAAACAGTGGAGATTTGGTTGCCGAAATTGAAACCGATAAAGCAACAATGGAATATGAATCGTATCAAGAAGGAGTTTTACTTTACCAAGGAGTAAAAGAAGGCAGTGCAGTTGAAGTTAATGCGGTTTTGGCAATACTTGGAGAGAAAGGAGAAGATTATAAAGAACTGTTGGATCAAGAGAAAAGTAATCAGCAAAAGGAAGCTCCAAAAGCAGAGCAAGAATCTACACCGAAAGAAGAAGTAAAGAAAGTTGAGGTGAAAGAATCAGTTTCAAAGAAAGAAGAAAAAGCGGTTGAAAGAAAGGTGGAGAAAGTTTCAAGCGTAACGAATGGTGCAGTTTCTGATTCTCGTTTGAAAGCTAGTCCACTAGCCCGTAAAATGGCATCGGAAAAAGGAATTGACCTTGCAAAATTATTAGGCTCTGGAGCGGATGGAAGAATAGTAAAAAGAGACCTGGATTGGTATAAGCCAGGAAACTTTGCTGCCGGTCAATCCATATCAGGAGTTACCGAAGAGAGTTACTCTGAACTGAGTGTTTCACAAATGCGTAAAACTATTGCCAGAAGATTGGGTGAAAGTAAATTCACAGCTCCTCATTTTTATTTAACCATGCAAATCAACATGGATAAAGTGGTCGAGGCTCGCGAAGTGATAAATGCTTTAATTGATGTTAAAGTATCTTTTAACGATTTTGTAATTAAAGCCTGTGCATCCTCTTTGCGCCAACACTTGGTGATCAACTCATCTTGGCAAGGCGATATGATTCGAACCAATAACCACATTCATATCGGAGTGGCTGTAGGGATGGATGAGGGATTAGTAGTGCCGGTAGTGCGATTTGCAGATAGTAAAACGCTTTCTCAAATTTCTAGTGAAGTAAGAGAACTGGCTTCAAAGGCAAAGAATAAAAAACTACAACCATCTGATTGGGAAGGCAATACCTTTAGTATCTCTAATTTGGGGATGTTCAATATAGATGAATTCACAGCAATAATAAATCCACCCGATGCATGCATATTGGCTGTGGGTGCTATACAGCAAGTGCCAATTGTTAAAAATGGTCAGCTTCAAGCAGGGAACATTATGAAAGTAACCCTGTCTTGCGATCACCGAGTAGTTGATGGGGTGAGTGGAAGCAAGTTTTTAAATACACTTAAGAATTTACTAGAGAATCCTATAGTTTTATTAGGAGAAGGAAATATTTAATCAAGCAAATTGTTTAATAATCTTTTCCGCTAATACGGTAGCTATTTTTCGGTTCGACTCATGTGTCCAGCCTGCAATATGTGGGGTTAAGAGAACTTGAGGAAAGGTAAGAAGCTCTTTGAATGTTGGATCATCTTTGAAAGTATTGTTCCCTTCAAATTGTAGCTCCTCAAATTCAATAACATCTAAACAAGCCTTAGTGACTTTGCCGTTCTTCAATGATGCTATCAAATCTTTTGTATTCACTATTGACCCACGTGACGTATTGATTAGAATAATATTTTTAGAACAACTCTCAAAAAATGTCTTATCAATCATATATTTGGTCTCAGCATTTAGGGGGACATGTAAGCTTACGATATCTGCCTTCTCTTTTATCTCTTCAATAGAACTTTTTTTAGTCTCAGAATAAGAATCATTATTCCATTCCAAGTATTTATCATATACCAATTGTGTTACTCCAAAAGCGTTAAGCCGTGTGCTAAAAGCTTTGCCGGTATTTCCAAAACCAATAATCCCAAGCGTTTTGCCTTCAAGTTCAGTGCCTCTGTTTTTCAGCCGATCCCATTCACCGTTCAAAATCTGTTGATTGGAATGGCAAATATTGTTTAAAGTACTGAGCAACATTCCTAAGGCATGTTCTGCCACAGAAGTGCAATTTCCTTCCGGAGAGTTAATCACAGTAATTCCTTTTTGGTTACAATAATCAACATCAATATTTTCTATTCCAGATCCTGCACGTGCAACAAACTTTAAATGAGGAGATCTATCAATGATAGATTTATTTATTTGCATTCGACTTCTGAGAACAAGCCCTTCAGCAAATTTCAATTGTTCAATCAACTCATCTTCACTACTCTTTGTTGCATCAATAATATTGAAACCGCTTGCTTGCATCATTTGTAAAAAGTCAGAATGCAAAGAATCAATTTGAAGAATCTCCATTAGAGTAAGGTTCCTGTAAGAAATAAAGTTGCAACTGTAAAGTATATCAGCAGACCGGTTACATCTACCAGAGTAGCGACAAAGGGAGCGGAAGAGGTGGCAGGGTCTGCCCCAAGTCTTTTGAGTAGGAGCGGAAGCATTGAACCAACAATAGTTCCCCACATGACAACTCCGAGAACACTGAATCCAATAGTGAAGGCAAGCCCTAACCAATAACCATCGTATAACCCAAAAATAGAAGACCATAGTGCAACACGAAAGAACCCAACGATTCCGATGATGGTTCCAAGCAGCAAACCAGAAAGAATTTCTTTTCGCATAATGCGCCACCAATCATTGATGTGAACTTCACCTAATGCCATAGCACGGATAAGCAGTGTAGCCGCTTGAGAGCCTGAATTACCTCCGCTCGAAACAATTAATGGAACAAAAAGTGCTAGTACCACTGCGCGAGAAAGTTCATCTTCGAAATACGCCATGGCAGAAGCGGTGAGCAACTCGCCCAGGAATAAAATAATAAGCCAAACAGCTCTTTTACGAACCATTAAGTGAACAGGAGTATCAATATAGGCGTCCTCCAAGGCTTCAACTGCACCAATTTTCTGAATATCTTCTGTGTCTTCTTCTTCGGCAAGTTGTAATACGTCATCGGCAGTAACAATACCTAACAGAATGTTATTAGAATCTACCACGGGTAATACCAAATAGTCATCACGTTTAAATACTTCAATGGCACTGGTTTCATCTTCCATCACAGAAAGAGCTTCAAACTGTTCGTCCATTAATTCATGAACTTGTACATCAAAGTCGGCTAACATGATTTTCTTCAGAGCAATGTCGTCAAGCAACTTTCCTTGATTGTTCACCACAAAAATGAAATCGATCGACTCCGTTTCTTCGGCATGTTCACGCAAGTATTCGAAAACTTGCGCAACGGTCCAATTTTCATTAACCGCAATATAATCTGGAGTCATCAAACGCCCGATACTGTTCTCGGGATAGCCGAGTAGTGAAAGCGCTACTGCTCTTTCTTTTATGGTAAGCAGTTTTAAGATCTTATTAATTATATCTCCAGGAAGTTCTTCCAACATGGCCGTTCTTTTATCAGGCGACATGTCGTTAAGAATCAATTGCAGTTGTCGATTGGGTAGTAAGTTGATGAGCTTTTCTTGATAATCAATTTCTAATTCTTGAAAAGTCTCATACGCATTTTCTCTGTCGAGACATCTGAAAAACAAAATAAGATATTGAGGATGCTCTTCAATTTGGTAAACAATATCAATCAGTTCTGACGGAAGATATTTGTTCAATTCCTCCATCAGATAGGGCTGTTCGCCTTTTGCTAAAGCAGCAATAATTTGTTCTATGTCAACTAATGCTTCTTCCATCACTTGAAATGCGGATCAAAGATACTAGAAATAACAGCTTATTATTTACCTGTTTTCAAATAAGAAACACAGCTCAATAAATTCAGTAAAATGCAATTGCTCAGCGCGCTTATTTTCATTTTCAAATGAGCTGATATTTTTTTCAACCATCAATTGTTTTAGCGCATTTCTCAATGTTTTTCTTCTCTGATTGAAAGCCATCTTTATTAGTCGGAGGTAGAGCGTTTCATCACAAGGCAGTTCATAGTTTTCTTTGCGAACTGCTTTTATAACACCTGAGTTGACTTTAGGTGGAGGTTGAAATGAACCCGGTTCAACTGTAAATAGATAGGAGCATTCATAAAATGTTTGAAGATAAACGCTAAGTATTCCGTACTCTTTGTTGCCGGGGGCGGAACACAATCTTTTGGCTACTTCTTTTTGAAACATTCCGACTAAAAGTGCAACTTGATTTCGATTGTATATGGTTTGAAATATGATTTGAGTAGAAATGTTGTATGGAAAATTTCCTATAATAGCTGTAGGCACTTGAATCAGATTCTCAGCAGCCAACTTTAAAAAATCACCTTCAATAATTTCCAGCTTGTTCTGATAATTTTCTTTTAGAAATGCTATGCTTTCTCGGTCGAGTTCTACAACTTTTAGAGCGTTATTTAGGTGTATCAAATACTTCGTCAATACACCCATACCCGGTCCAATTTCAATTATGGATAACCGCTTAAGTTCGGGTTGTAGCGCTTCAACAATCTGATGCGCTATGGATTCGTTTTTTAAAAAATGTTGGCCAAATGATTTCTTAGCCCTTACCGATTTCATCGTGTATTTAAATTGAATCCATTTCTGTTTCGGCAAGTAGTTCCAAAACAGATCGAAATGCCACAAATCTGTTCTTATATCTTTCGGTATGTTCTGCTTGCAAAGCCGGTGCAAATGTTTCCTGATAACTTCTTAGCATTTCATTTGACTTGCATGTATATTGAATGCTATACGTGTGGCCGTTTTGTTCCTCTTCGGAAACTACTTTAAACATTGAGTTCTTTATAAACATTCCTGTACGCATAACATCCGGAATGTGATGTTTTTGCATCCATTCCAGCCAATCGTGATGAATGGATTCATCAATGTTTATGGTTACATTATAAACTATCATTCGTTTGCTTATTAGACAAACAAGATACTAAAAAATGGATAGTAAATAGATTTAGATTTTATCTCCGCGAAGGATACGGAATCTTTTACGGGCTTCAATTACATAAAGACTACCCGGATAATCTGTCAGAAGCTTTTCAAATAATCTTTGTGCTTCATCTTTATTGTTTAACTTGGTTTCAGATAAGTCTGCTAATTCAAATAAAGCATCATCGGCCAAAATATCTTTAGGGTATTCATCCACTATTTTTTTCAGCAGGTCTGCAGCTTTCGTGTACTGTTGCTGCTTTTTAAGAATTTGACTTTTCTTATACCAAGCCTCATCACTTAATGCATGCCCCGGGAATTCTTCAATTAAGGAATCAAGAGTAGATAAGGCAATATCAAACTGATTTCGATAAGCTAAAAGGTCGGCACGAGAAAACATGATCAAAGCATCGCTTGTTGTTTCATCGTAATTGTTGTCAAGGATTAAAAGTGAAAGCGACATGGCATCGTTTGAGATCAATTGCGAAGTAGCTGCTTTTAATACATCCAATTGTGCTTTGGCCCAATCAAATTCACCCATATAGTAAGAAAGTCTTGCGTTACGGTATTTGGCTTCGCGTCCCAGTGCATCGTTTTTAAAATCTTTATCCACTTGTCCATAAAGCAGTGCGGCTTCCCATACTTCATTTGTAAAAACATAAATGTCGCCCAATTCCAACTTACATTCAGCAATAAAAGAAGGGCGTAGATTGCGCATCTCAACTAATTTATTGAGATAATAAACGGCCGAATCCGGTTGGTTAATATAGAAGGCTTTGAAATGTGCAAAGTCGGCAATCAAAGTAGCCGTGCTTGCATTAATGCCCATATCTTCAATCGCCATCAAATAATCTCTTTGAAGTCTCTCTATATCTTGTGCAGTATATATGTTTGAACTTGTAATGCGCTTTTGCATCGAATTCAATAAACTGATTCGTGCTGTTGCATATAGAGGTCTTTCTTTACCCAATTGCAATACATAATCAAAGCACTCTTCTGCGGTAGAATAATTGTAATTGCTTAAGCATAAATTTCCCAGCGCAATAAGTCTGTTGCCGTTTTCACTCAAGCGTTTATCCAATGCTTTGGCCTGAATGAGGGCGGAGTCAAAATCCTTTTGTTGTACGAAAAGCCAATAGAGCAATTCATTGTAGGTGGTATGAGGTTGGCTGTTTTTTTGAATACGCTTCAACAATTCTACTCTCAATTGATCAGCAAATGTTTCGGACAAATCGTAAGCAATTTTCGATTGCAACACGGTTTGTACATTAGGTATATAGGATGGACTTATCAAAACCAAATCCAGATATTCGTTAATCATAGCCGATGTTTCACCAGCCATATTGAACGCCTCGGCCAATTCAAAATTGAATGGATAACTTCCATTCAAAATTTTTCGACCGCTCTGATATACTTGAATTGCTCGTTTATAATCCTGTAGCGCGATAAATTTTGCTCCAACATTTAATGTTTGTTGCAGATCGGGTGTGAGTGATTTTATAATTTTATCGTAATGATCTTGAGCCGAACTAATATCTCCTTTAGCTTCATATACTTTCCCTAAATCGATATAGATCTCAAGATTCTTTTGATTTTTTTTATAGTGCTTTTTTACAAGTTTTTCGGCTTCATTATAATCGGGGACTAAAAGCAACGTTTTAAGGTATGAATCATAGGTGCTAAAGGGATCAAACTGATAATGCTTTTCATAATAAATTGCAGCTTTATCGTATTCACCGGTAGAGTAATATTGATTGGCCAATTCAAGATTGGTCTGACCCTGGCCGAAGGATTGCAATGAAGCCAAGAAGAGCAATACAATAAAACTAATTTTAAACTGCATATATATTGATACGAAACTGAGGTCAGTTTGTTGTAATTAGCAATAAAAAAATCAGGATATCAAACTAAAGCCAGTATATGGCACTAAAACCTCGGGTATTTCAATTCCATCAGGGGTTTGATTGTTCTCTAAAAGTGCTGCTACTATGCGGGGCAGTGCTAATGCGGATCCGTTTAACGTATGTGCCAACTGTGTTTTGTTATTTTCATCTTTGAAACGGAGTTTCAAACGGTTGGCTTGAAAACTTTCGAAATTGGATACTGAACTTACTTCCAGCCATCTTTTCTGGGCAATTGAATATACTTCCATATCATACGTTAAGGCAGAGGCAAAGCTCATATCTCCACCACAAAGCTTTAAAATGCGATAGTGCAGACCCAACTGTTCCAATAATCCTGAAACATAGCTTCTCATTTCTTCCAAAGTCTGATATGATTTTTCAGGACTTTGAATTTGAACAATTTCAACTTTGTCGAATTGATGCAATCGGTTTAGTCCTCTGACATCTTTGCCGTAAGAACCCGCTTCTCTTCTGAAACACGGAGTATAAGCCGTCAATTTTTGAGGGAGATCATTTTGATTTAAAATTACATCTCTATAAATATTGGTTACAGGTACTTCAGCTGTTGGCGCCAGGAAAAGATTGTCCAATACGACATGATACATTTGACCTTCTTTGTCGGGAAGCTGACCGGTTCCAAAAGCAGAATCTTCATTGACTAAAACCGGAGGTTCAATTTCAAGATAGCCTTGCTCAGTAGCTTGGTCCAGAAAAAAATTAATGAGAGCTCTTTGAAGTTTGGCTCCTTTTCCTTTATACACCGGGAAACCGGCTCCGGTGATTTTAACACCAAGCTCAAAGTCAATCAGATCGTATTGCTTGGTCAATTCCCAATGCGGTAAAGCATCAGCATGCAATTTTTTAATATCACTTTTGGTTTCAAACACCACTTCATTGTCTTCGGCAGTTCTTCCCTTCGGAACCTGATCGGAAGGTAAGTTGGGTAAGGTGATGAGCAATACATTGATCTCCGTTTCCAATGCATCCAATTCATCACTAAGTTTTTTTGTGGTTTCTTTTAAAGCAAGACTTTTATTTTTTAGTTCGTCAGCATCATCTTTTTTTCCTGCTTTATAGAGCTCGCCAATTTCTTTAGCTATATTATTTTGGCTGGATTGTAAAGATTCTGTTTCTTGTTGAACTTGTCTCTTTTTTACATCCAGTTCCAGAATTTTTTGAATGATTTCACGTGCATCTATGTTTTTAATGGATAATCGATCGATTACTTTTTCCGATTCGTTTCGTATGGTTTGAATTTGGATCATATGCGTGTTACAAAATGCAAATGCAAAAGTAATAATAAGCAGTCTTTTTATTGAATAATCTTTGTTCCAATGAATTCATTTATATTTATTTGGATTTAAAAGGAATTTGAAATGAGTTTGATCAATGCGATACTTTTTTGTTCATCAGCTTCTGTTGATGACACTAAAGAGACAATATTGGACGATAATATAAGGCATGCCTTAGATGCAGATGCTACTACGTTTATATTAAATGATGCCTACAGAAAACAAGATTTAAGTAGTAAGTTTCCCGAATTACAGCGATTGAAAAGCACATCGATTGATGCAGCTATAGTTGAATTAAAGAGTTCTGGGTATAAAAGAATTGCCATTGTCAATCCTCATGTGAAAGTTGGTATGCAGGAGTTGAATCAGGGATTGTGGTCACTAAAGTTGCTTGATTTTGCAATCGGTATTCAGAAAGATGGAAGTGCCTATCTCATATCCATGAGAGATGAGAGTTCTTTACTTTTAGGGGAGATATTTTGGGAGAAGAAAGAATTTGTACATGCTACGATCAAAGAAATTGGTAAATTGAAATTATCTTTATATAAATTAAACCCACTGGAGAAATGAAAATAGAGGCAAGCACTTTGAAGTTTTTAAGCGACCTTAAAAAAAACAATACCCGAGAATGGTTTGAAAAGAATAAAGATCGATATCTGGATGCAAAAAAAAATGTAGAGGGATTTGCCGATCATCTTATTCAACTTATGAGCAAAAAAGATGATCGACTAAAACAATTGAAAGCAAAGGATTGTATGTTTCGAATTCATAGAGATGTTCGTTTTTCAAAAAACAAATCTCCATACAAGACAAGTTTTGGAATTGTAGTCGGAAAGAACGGAAGAAAAACTACTGAGGCTGGTTTTTATTTGCATATAGAGCCGGGCAAAGGAATGATTGCCGGTGGGATATGGATGCCGGAACCAAAAACATTATATAAAATAAGACAAGAGATAGAATATAATCATAAAGCATTTCTAAAAATTTTGAAGGAGAAGAAATTTGTGGCGCGATTTAAAAAGATGGATGAAGAAAAGCTAAAAAGACCACCAAAAGGATTTGATGCAGAGCACGAAGCAATTGAACTGATTAAACATACCAGCTTTGTGGTTACTTGCAAGGTAAGCGATACGCAGTTGCTGGCAAAAAATCTAGATGCACAATGTGTAAAAGTTAAAAGCGACATGAATTCATTTTGCAACTTTTTATCATCAGCATTGCATTAAGAAATGTATTGAACAAAATAATTGCATAAAAACATACTGAGCCTTTAAATGTTCGTCTTAAAAAAAGGTAGTTTTGTAACATGAAAAGTGTGTATGCTTTGAAAATAAGGGGGAAAGCGAAAATTCCTGATTATGTTCAGCTCAGAGATGAGCATTTTACACTATTGGCTTACTTTAGATTAGATCGCCCTGAAAAGGCCATCTCAAAATGTGGCTTAGTGGAATATGAGAACGTGGTTTTAAGTGCATTGGATGAAATGCCATTCGGAAAAATTACAGAAATAAAATTATCTTAATCAAATGATGATGGACGTTACCATAGAATTAGGCGAGGTTAGTATTTTTCAACAAAAGAATCTGATCTTAAACAAAGTTTCATTGAGAATTGAGAGAGGTGAGTTTGTTTATTTGATTGGGAAAACGGGCAGTGGAAAAAGCAGTCTTCTTCGTTTATTGTATGGCGATATAAAACCTACACAAGGCACTGCCATGGTGGCGGGATTTGATTTGTTGAAATTAAAAAGAAGCCAAATACCTAAACTCAGAAGAAAACTTGGGATTGTATTTCAGGATTTTCAGTTGCTTACCGACCGAAATGCTAAAGATAACCTGTCATTCGTTTTAAGAGCAACCGGTTGGAAAGATCAGAAAGAAATTGATAATCGTATAAGTGATGTGTTAGCAAAAGTAGGGTTACCTACTAAAGGTTTTAAAATGCCACATGAACTTTCGGGGGGAGAACAACAAAGATTAGCTGTAGCTCGTGCTCTTTTGAATGATCCTGAGATCATTTTGGCAGATGAACCTACCGGAAATTTGGATCCTCAAACTTCAATGGAAATTATGAACCTTTTGATTGAAATCAGTAAAACCGGAAGATCAGTTCTGATGGCCACACACAACTATAATTTGATTGAGAGATTTCCGAATCGTATTGTTAAGTGTGAGTTGGGTAAGGTAAGCGATCAGGATTTATTACTGCATCAGGAAGCATAGATTTTCTTTAGCAACACCTCACCATTTTTATCATTACTATACAGCTCTGAGAGCAATATTTTTCTCTTTCGGATATGATGATCTTTAAACGGAGTCTTCAATAACTTATCTGTGAGTTTGATCATGGATTCTGTACTTGTTGAAATAAAGCATGTTTCTTCCAATCCGCTTCCGCGCACCATTGGTTCAGTGGTTATCACAAATCGTCCCCGATGAAGAGCGTTCAATAATTTTAATTTTATTCCCGAGCCGTAATTTCCGGGTAGTACATGGATGTGAGCATGACTGATCAATTCAAGCATTTCTTGATGATCAGGATTTGCAATCAATTTGGTATTAACGGATTTGCTTACCGCCTTTTTTAAATAAGTACTTGGCTTTTTCCCTGCAATGATCAGCGGAACTTTTATTTTGGGAGCATATTCATTAATCAGGTATAAAGCGGATTCAAGATTTTCGGCCACATTTAAATTTCCATGATACAACACATAAGATCCGGTACCAATTTTACTCTCTACCTCATTAAAAGAATGAAAAGCAGGTAATAAGAATGACTTACCGAATCGAGCGTTGTAATAATCAGTTTCATCTTGTGAAATACAAGCAATACTACTTGCATGTTGAAGTACCGATTCGTGTTGCTCCAGTTTGCCTGCTTCGTTCATGAAATAGTATTTTTTGAACAAATCTTTTTCGGCTTTTCCAAGATTTTGATAATACACATGCTCAATATTATGTGAGCGAACAATTTTTATACGATTCGATAAATGCGGATGATTTATATGACCGGTACAATGTAATCCTTCAAATAGAATTGGAAACTGATCTCTACAAAGATTTTCCAATAAGACATTATTCATTCTTGAAACGACAATATAGGGCAAATGATGAAACATAAGTTGCTTGTTCACATTTCGTTTATAGTAATACACCTTGTCGCAATAGAGATCTAATTCTTTTGATCTTGAACGGTTGTACTCAAAGCTATGCAATATTATTTTGACACCTTTTGAATGAAGCGAACGTATTTTAAAAAAAACATCTATCACTCCACCATAATCTGGCGGGAAAGGAATATCAAACGATACGATATGCAATGATTTATCCTTTTGCATATTCGATGGCTTTAATTAATTGATTCTTTTCTTTTTCCCAATGCAATTCATTAGCTGCAATTTCCAACTGTCTTTTATAATGTTTCAAACGTTCCGTATCAGTCAACATTTCATTCATACATTCAGCGATGCTCTCTGGAGTAACTTTGTTGCAAATTTTTCCGATTTGGTATTCATTTACGATTGATGCTACTTCTTTTAAATTGCTTACCAAAACTGGAACACGAGCTTGTATGTAATCAAAAAGTTTATTTGGCAAACTGAAACGGTAATTTATATTTGTGTCTTTGTCTAAACTCAGTGCTATGCTCGCTTGCATGGTATATTGCATCATTTCTTGATAGGGCATTCGTGGTAAGAAAACAACACGTTTCGTCAAGTGATTAACTTCACAAAGATGTTTTAATTGATCAATTACATCTCCCCCGCCAATGATTAGCAACGTTGCATTGTTTACTAATTTCATTGCCATTACAGCTTCTTCAGCACCTCGATCAATATTAATTCCTGATCCTTGCAAAATAATCATATTCGTGTGGGGCGAAATCAATTGTGCAACTTCTTTACTTTTATCCGAATGGGAAATTGAATGCAATTTTAGAGGAACATTTCTGACCACAAATGTTTTTATCCGATATTGATTAGAGTATAGATTTGCGATGGACTGATTTACCGTTATCAAGGATGTGATTCTTTTAAGCAAAAATTTTTCAAGCCGTTTCCATATCTTTTGAATGGCAGGCCTGTTGGTTAATTCAGGTACTTCAGTAAAGTACTCATGACTATCATAAACCAATGATATATTTCTTATATTCTTCGTGACAAAACATGGAGCTAGGGTATCAAGGTCGTTAGAAAACAACAAGTCTGATTTAGTAAAAAGCAAATAAAAAAAAAGTCGTATATTAAAATGAATATAAAACATGGGTCCTTTTTCAAACAACAATTTAAAACGTATGCAATGGTATGGCCGCTCACTCATTTTGGCACTTGAATTCAATCTTCTACCGACCAGAGTTACTTCATATCCCAGTTC
>Ga0116144_10000576_pt1 | contig 49371 bp, 30 predicted proteins | sample AD_UKC035_MetaG_FD_89746 | JGI IMG/M metagenome (GOLD analysis project Ga0116144, IMG submission 89746) | Active sludge microbial communities of municipal wastewater-treating anaerobic digesters from USA - AD_UKC035_MetaG | ecosystem: Engineered > Bioreactor > Anaerobic > Digestate | place: USA...
CCTCTCCCACTCCCCCTCTCGACCTCGCCACCCTCATCCAACAAATCCAGCAGCCGCCCATCGAGCGCGTCGGCGTCTTCGACCTGGAGAGCTTCTATCCGGCCAAAGACCGCTTCACGCTGGCGCTCACCCTCAACAACCTCGTCGCCGCGCCGGGCTTCGCGCTCTGGCGCGAGGGCGAGCCGCTGGACATCGCGCGGTTCCTCTACGCGGAGGACGGTCGCCCGCGCGCGACGGTCTTCTATCTGGCGCATCTGCCGGAGGAACAGCGGCATTTCTTCGTCACGCTGTTTCTGGAAGAGCTGCGCAGTTGGGTGCGCCATCAAGCCGGGACGCGCACGCTGCGCGCGCTGCTCTATTTCGACGAAATCTTCGGCTATCTGCCGCCGCATCCGCAGAACCCGCCGCCCAAAGCGCCGCTGCTGGCGCTGCTCAAGCAGGGGCGTGCGGTGGGGATGGGGGTGGTGCTGGCGACGCAGAATCCCGGCGACCTGGATTACAAGGCGTTGAGCAACATCGGACTGTGGGCGGTGGGCGCGCTGCGCACCGACCGCGACAAGCGCCGCGTGCTGGAGGGGATGGAGGGCGCGATTGCGGAAGCCGGGCTGCGCGTCCCCGACATTGAAGCGGCGTTGAGCCGCCTCAAGCCGCGTCTGTTCCTGCTCCACGACGCCCGCGCCGATGAGCGCGACGCCACCCTGCGCTTCTTTTACAGCCGGTGGACGTTGTCGTATTTGCGGGGGCCGTTGACGATTGCGGAGGTGCAACGGCTGGTGATGCCGGCGGCGGTTTCGTTTGGGGCATCGGTTGAGGGGGCGGGTGTGAAAGAAGGCGCTGCCGTGAAAGAGGGCGCGGGGACTGCGCCCCTACGGACGGTTTCTGCCCTCTCCTCGTCTCCCCCTCTCCCCCTCTCCCCCTCCTCCTCCCGCACGCCACAACCGCCTGTCACTGATCCCGACATCCCGCAAGCGTTCCTGCCAGCGACGATGACAGCGGCGTGGGCGGCGCGTCATCAGGAGTTGCCGTTCGACGCGGAGACGGCCACGCTGGTCTATCGCCCGTACCTGCTGGGGCTGGGCGTGATTCACATTCTCGACGAGAAAGCCGGCGTCAACCTGAGCGACGATCAGGCCTGGCGCATTGATCCCACGCGGGAAAGCTGGAATTTGCAATGGGAGCAGGGCGAGATGGTGGACGTAAAGCTGGAAGACCTCGCGCCCGCGCCGCCCACGCCCGGCGTGTTTGAGGCGCTGCCCGGCGGCATGGGGAACAAGACGGCGCACGCCAAGCGCGAGAGCGCGCTGAGGACTCACCTCTATCGCAGCAGCGAGATCAAGCTGTGGGCCTGCGCCGCGCTCAAGTTGTACAGCGCGCCCGGCGAGACGAAGGCGGCTTTCCTCGAGCGCTGTCGCCAGGAGACGGAGAAGCAAAAGACTGCCGAACTGGCGGGGGAGCGGCAGAAGTTCGAGCAGAAGATGGCGCAGTTGCAGGGAAAAATCCGTAAGGAGGAGATGGAACTGGAGCAGGACGAACAAACTCTCAGCGAGCGCAAACGCGAAGAACTGCTGAGCGGCGCGGAATCGGTGTTCAGCCTGTTCTCCAAGCGGCGGAAAACGTCGCGGGCATTCTCGCAGGCGTCGCGGCAGCGTCGTTACGTACAGGACGCCAAAGCAGAAGTGGAAGAATCCGAGGAGACGCTGCGGCAGTACGCGCAGGAGCAGGCGCAGCTTGAGGCGGCGTGGCAGACGGCGGCGCAGGCGATCACCACGCGCTGGGATTCTGCCCTCACCACGATTGCCGAAATCTCCGTGCGCGCCAAGCGCGCCGACGTGGACGTGCGCTTCTGCGGGCTGGTCTGGTTCCCCTTCTGGGAATTCGGCGCGGAGGCGACCCTGCCAGCCTACGCTTCGGACGCTGCGTAAGACGTGAAACGTGAAACGTGAGACTCTCATTGAGAAGCCCTTACGTTTCACGTTTCGTGAATCAGACTAACAAAAATCCAATTTTGGGGTATAATCAGGGTATTCAAACCATTTTTGAATGTTGTGCGTTTTCTATACAAGTGAGGTTCGTTCCCTTGAAACATAAAGAAGACCCGTATAGTAGGCGTGAGCTGGGATGGCCCGACGCGCGCGTAATCCACAGGAGGTGTTCCGCCTAACCTTTTGAATTGCGCCTGCCGGTTCACTCCCAGCGTGTTCGCCCATAACAACTGCTTAGTCCATTCCACTCAGGAGTGAAAAAAATAAGGAGGCAGGCTATGATTACGATTTTCAAGACAACGGATGAAGGATTGGTCCAGGTCAGCGAAGTTGTCGCTGGATGCTGGATCCGCGCAGTAGACCCTACGCCGGAGGAGATTTCCCGGCTTCAGGCGATGGGCATTCCCGCTGATTTTATCGCTTACGCACTTGACATTGACGAGCGCTCGCGGGTTGAGAAATCCAATGGCGATACCCTCATCGTCATTAAGATTCCTCACTATCAAGGCGATGTGGCAGATGTTCCTTATACCACGATTCCCCTGGGAATTATGCTTTCCCCTACTTTTGTGGTGACGATCTGCCGTATGGATAGCGACTTGCTCCGTGAAGTGACCAGCGGGCGGATGCGTGGCATATCCACCAACAAGCGGAACCGCCTGACGTTGAATCTCTTCCTCAGAACTGCCACGCAGTATCTCAACTATTTGCGTGAGATCAACCGACGGGTGGACGCCCTCGAAGACAAATTACAGCGCTCGATGCGCAATCAGGAAGTTCTGGAGCTGCTGAAGTACGAGAAGAGCCTGACCTATTTTACCACCGCGCTCAAATCCAATGAATTGATGATGGAACGCTTGCAACGCAGTCAGCTTTTCCAAACCTATCCCGACGATTTGGAACTGTTGGAAGACGTTCTCACCGAAAACCAACAGGCCATCGAAATGGTCAACATTGCCGGCGCCATCCTCAGCCAGATGATGGATGCGTTTGCCTCGATCATTTCCAACAACCTCAACATCGTGATGAAATTTTTGGCTTCCATTACGATTGTGTTATCCTTGCCCACGCTGGTTGCCAGCCTCTATGGGATGAACGTGGGGCTTCCTTTCGAGAACAATCCCCTGGCATTCCTTTTTATCCTGGTGCTCTCTGTCGTTCTCTCGGTCAGCGTCGCGTGGGTTTTTCGCAAGCGCGATTGGATATAGACCGTATCGGTGCTCGCTTCTGTTCGCCTACGCCCCCGGAAACGGGGGCGTGTGTTTTTGGAGGCCTGGAATGTTACAGTGATAAAATCTCTGCGCTCTCTGTGTGCTCTGCGGTAAACTGCTGTCCTGTTGTGCCAGTTCTGACTGTGATTTACATCATTGAAAAAGACCCCAATCTGTGGCACAATAAGCCTATCAAAACGGAAGTGTTTTCCGTTGAATCTGTTCAATTCGTTGAGTCACCAAAGGAGCAGAAATGCCCACCGAAGCAAAACATTCGCGCAGTTTCAAAGAGCCGGACGATCAATCTCTTGAACCCTTGAGCGTAAAGGAGAATGCACCGATGAGCACTGAATCCAAAAATGTCAGCGATAGCGTCATTCGTCTCAAACCCCAGCAGTACATCCACGTCTTAGACAACAACACTGGCGTCACCCGCCTCGAAGTTGGCCCGCAGACCATCACCCTCCGCGACCACGAACGGCTGGTCTTCGGCCCGGAGGCGATGGTGGTGGTGCCGCCGCGCCATTACGGCATCGTCGCCAACCCCGTCGTGTGCGACGCGGAAGGGCGTCCCGTCAGCGACAAGTATGGCCAGGTCAAGCTCCGCTACGGCGACGCCGAAATCCGCTTTGAGCAAGACCCATTCCCTCTCTACCCTGGGGAAGAACTCACCGGCAAAGTCACGCGCCTGCGCGTCGTGCAGACCGACGAGGCGCTGCGCCTGCGCGCCACCCGCGACTTTACCACCGGCGACACGCCTCCCATCTCGTACCGGGCGGGCGACGAGTGGCTGTTTGAAGGCCCCGGCACCTACATTCCCCACGTCGAAGTCGAAGTGGTGGAGACAGTGTCCGCCGTCGTCATCAAGCCGAACCAGGCGCTCCGCCTGACCGCCCGCGAGGCCTGCACCGACCGCCACGGCGTCGCCCGCAAGGCCGGCGAGGAGTGGCTGGTGCGCGAAGAGGGCGCGTACCTGCCCGGCGTGGACGAGGAAGTGACGGACATCCTCGACGCCTACGTGCTGACCGATCGAAAGTCGCTGCATCTGATGGCGAAGCGCACCTACACCGACGTGTTCGGCGTCGAGCGCAAGGCCGGCGATGAGTGGCTGGTCACGCTGGCCGACGCCGAAACCCACATCCCCGACGTGTACGAGCAGGTCGTCGGCGAGGTCAAAATCACCACGTTGGGCGACCGCGAGTGGTGCATCGTCCACGATCCCATCGGGGCGGACGGCAAGCCGCAGTTGGGCAAGCGTGAAGTCCGCAAAGGCCGCGCCTCGTTCTTCCTGCATCCCGGCGAATCGCTGGAGGGCGGTATCCAGAAAGTCTACGTGCTGGGCGAACAAGAGGCGCTGCTCCTGCGCGCCACCGAAGCCTTTGACGATGTCGCTGTTGCTCCCGCGCAGCTCCGCAAACCCGGCGACCTGTGGATGATTGACGGCCCCGCCGACTACATTCCGCCCGTGCAGGTGGAAGTGGTGGAGCGCCGCAAGGCCATCGCGCTGGACAAAAACGAGGGCATTTACGTGCGCGACGCGATGACCGGCGACCTGCGCTTGGTGCGCGGCCCGCAGGCTTACATGCTCAGCCCCTACGAAGAACTCTGGGCGAAAGACCTGCCCGACGTCGTCGAAGACCTGCTGGCGAATAAGGCCGATCCGGTGGCCGAGCGCGGCAAGCAGATGGCGGGCGAGATAGTGACCTCCAAACCGGTCAAGCGTGACAAGACCCGCGCCGTCGTCTTCCACGTCCCGCAGAACGCCGCCGTGCAGATTCACGATTACAAGGCGCGCACCGCCCGCGTCGTCTTCGGCCCCGATCTGGTGATGCTCGGCCCGGATGAGTCCTTCACGGTGCTCAGCCTTTCCGGCGGCAAACCCAAGAAGGCCAACGTCATCAAATCGCTGGCGTTGCTGCTCGGCCCGGACTTTATGACGGACATTTTCACCGTGGAAACCGCCGATCACGCCCGCTTGCAGTTGCAGCTTTCGTACAACTGGTATTTCGATGTGAACCGGGACAATATCGAAGCCGCCGCGCGCCTTTTCCAGGTGCCCGACTTCGTCGGCGACGCCTGCAAGGCCGTGGCCTCGCGGGTGCGCGGCGCGGTGGCCGGCTCGCGTTTCGAGGAGTTTCACCGCAACTCCGCCAAAATCATCCGCGCCGCCGTCTTTGGGACGGACGACAAAGGCCACGTCCGCGACGAGTTCCGCTTCCCGGCTAACTACCTCGTCATCACCAACATTGACATCCAATCCGTCGAGCCGATTGACGAGGAGACGCTCAAGAGCCTGCAAAAGTCGGTGCAAATCGCCATCAAGATCACCACCGACGCGCAGGAGGCCGCTGCCCGCCACGATGCAGAGCGCATCGAGCAGGAAGCGCGCGCCAAACTGGATCGCCAGGGCATCGTAGACAAGCGCGCCGCCGAGGCCGAACGCAAAAAGCTCATCGAACTGGAAGCGGAGAACGCCGCCATCGAAGCCACCGGCGAGGCGACCGCCGAAGCCCGCGCCCAGGCCGAAGCCGAGCGCATCAAAGGCGAGGCCGCCGTTACCCTTGCGCGCCAGGAATCAGAGGCGCTGCGCGTCAAGCAGGAAGTCGAGCTGGCGTACATGCGCGAGCGGCAGGAGGCCGAGTTGACCCACCAGCGCGCCCTCAACGAGATGGAAGTCGCCAAAGCTGAGCGCATGGCCGACATCACCGTAGAGGAGTTCAAGCAGCGCGTCGCCGCCATCGGCGCGGACACCATCCAGGCCATCGCCACCGCCGGGCCGGAATTGCAGGCCAAGCTGCTGCAAGGACTGGGATTGCAAAGCGTCCTCATCACCGACGGAAACAGCCCCATCAACTTGTTTGGGACGGCCAACGGTCTGATCGGCAACCTCACTGCACAAAAGTAGGACAAGCTGCCAGCTTGTCCCCACAACAACACGCCGGCCCCGGGTTATTCCGGGGCCGGTGTGTTTTTCCTATTCCCATCGGTTAGAGTATAATTAAAGGGATAATGAGAAACGGGTAATGGATGATTCCTTACTCCTTACTCCTTACTCCTTACTCCTTACTCCTTACTCCCTACTCCTTTCTCATTTCCCATTTCTCATTGGAGACTTAACCTTATGCCCACCTTGATAAACAGCACTCTCGATACCATCCGCCTGATCGGCGCCGAAACCGCCGTCCATTCCGTCGTGTATCGCTTCCGCAAAGCCTGGGCCGAATCCGGCTGGAACGCCGCCGGACAGCCCCGGCGCGGACTCGACCGCCTGCACGCCTTCAACCGCGAGCTAAACCAGCCGCCGCGCCCCACCTGGCCGGACGCATGGACAACGCCGGGCCGCGTGCGCATCGTCGCGCCCACCGCGCGCGGCGCGACTTTCACCACGGAGCGCGCCGTCATCGAGATCGCCTTCTTCGCGCCGGACCTGGTGCGCGTGCGGGTTAAGCCGCATGTCCACGCCGCCGTCCCCGAACCGATCCCCTACGCCATCGCCAAACCGTTGGACGAGTGGCCCGCGCCCGCCGTTGAATTGATTCAGGGCGATGCCGCTTGCTTTCTGAGCACTGCCGCCCTCACCGTTGGCGTGGCGCTGGATACGGCGCAGGTCATCATCGCCGACGCGGACGGCCGCCTACTCCGCGCCGACGTGGACGCGGCCTGGGGGCCGCAGGGCGAATTGCGCCACCGCACCGCTCTCGCGCCCGCCGAGCGCCTCTTCGGCCTGGGCGAGCGCGCCACCCCCGGCAACCGGCGCGGGCGCACCCACATCCTCTGGAACACCGACCCCTCCGGCTATGCTCCCGGCGACGACCCCATTGACCTCAACATCCCGATGTACGTGAGCGTGCAGGAGGCGGATCGGCGGATCAGCGGATCGGCGGATCGGCAAATTGCGAATTACGAATTACGAATTATGAATTACGCAGTATTTTACGAGAACCCCGCTTATGCGGAGTTTGATTTGGGAGAGACTACCTTCGACATTGCCAGCCATCGCTTTGCGGGCGGGGAGTTGCGCTATTATGTGATGACGGGATCGCTGCCGACGATGTTGGAGCGCTACACGGAACTCACCGGGCGGCACGATCTGCCGCCGCTGTGGATGCTTGGCTATCAACAGTGCCGCTGGTCGTATTACCCGGAGTCCCGTGTGCGGAAACTGGCGCAGGATTTCAAGAAGCACGACGTGCCCTGCGACGCCATCTACCTGGACATTGACTACCTGGATAACTTCCGCTGCTTCACCTGGGACAAACGGCGTTTCCCCAATTTGCCGCAGCTCGTGGCTGACTTGCGCGCGCAGGGGATTAAGACCATCACTATGATTGACCCCGGCATCAAGAAAGACCCGAAGTATTTCGTCTACCGCAGCGGGTTAGCGGGCGACCACTTCTGCAAGACGCCCGACGGCCATGTCTTCCACGCCCCCGTCTGGCCCGGCCTGAGCGCGTTCCCCGATTTCACCGATCCGGCGACGCGCGCCTGGTGGGGGGAACTGTATCGGCCTTTGCTCGACATCGGCATCGCCGGCTTCTGGAACGACATGAACGAACCGGCCGCCTTCGCGCAGCCCAAGACGAGCACGCTGCCCCTCCCGCTCCGTCACAACCTGGAAGGACGCGGCGGCGACCACGCCGAAGCGCACAATCTCTACGGGATGCAGATGGTACGCGCCACCCGCGAGGGGTTGTTGATGTTACGGCCGGAAAAACGCCCCATCGTCATCACCCGCGCGGGGTGGGCGGGTGTGCAGCGTCACGCGATTTCGTGGACGGGTGACAACCAGAGCACCTGGGAATCCCTGCGGCTCACCGTCCCGGAGATCATCGGCCTGGGACTCTCCGGCCTGGGTTTCACCGGCCCGGATACGGGTGGCTTCGCGGGCGAGGCGGACGGCGAACTGTTCACCCGCTGGATTCAGATGGCGGCCTTCCTGCCGCTGTTCCGCGCGCACACCTCCAAAAACACGGCGGATCAGGAGCCGTGGAGTTACGGCGAGCCGTACCTGAGCATCGTGCGCCGCTTCATCCAACTGCGCTACGAATTGTTGCCGTATCTCTACACCGCCATCTGGCAGATGTGTCAGCGCGGCTGGCCGATGGTGCGCCCGTTGGGGTGGGATGTTCCTGAAGCTGCCGCGCTCTGGGATGTGGAAGACGCCTTCCTCTGCGGCGACGCCCTGCTCGTGGCCCCCATCGGCAAACCCGGCGCGACCTCTCGCCTCGTCACCCTCCCGCCCGGCGGCTGGTACGACTTCTGGACGAACAAACTCCATGCAACGGACTCCCTTCAATCCGTTGACGCCTTCGCCCCCCTGGAAACCATGCCGCTCTTCGTCCGCGCCGGAACGGTGCTGCCGATGGGCGAATTCGCGCCGAGCGTGGAGCAGCGCGTGCAGAAATTCCTGCGCTTGGGCGTCTACCCGCTGCCCGCGCCCGGCGAGGCTACCAGCGAGCTATACGAGGACGCGGGCGAAGGCTTTACCTATCGGGACGGCGACTATTGCTACAGCCGTTTCCACCTTGTGCAGACCGCCGAGCGGATTACCATTACCTGGGAACGCGCGGGCAACTTCGCGCCGCCCTATGAGCACATCGAACTCACCCTCAACGGCCTGCACCGCGCGCCGCGCCAGGTTCTCGCCGACGGCGTCGCTTACCCCGTCGTTATGACCGACCCCGTCCGCCGCACCGCCCTCCTCGGCATCCCGCCCTTTGAAAAACTCGAAATCACCTTATGAGGCAAGAAGCAAGAGGCAAGAGGAAGAACCCTGCATCCTGCCTCCTGCCTCTTCACAAAGGAGACTTTATGCCTGCAAATGATAAACCCAACGCCGAGCGCCTCGGCTGGACGATATTGGAGACGACGGAGCAGCCGGTTGACGCACGTTTTGCTCTGCGCCGGGATCGCATCCGCTTGCCGAACGGCGTCGAATGTACTTACAACTACCCCGTCAAAGGCGCGGCGGTCTTCGTCGTGCCCGTCACCTCTGTCGGTGAGATTGTCCTCATCCGCCAGTACCGCTACATCATTGATACCTGGCTGTGGGAAATTCCGGCGGGCAGCGCGCACGACTTCCACGGCGACGACTACCGCGACCTCGCGCGGCGCGAACTGTGGGAGGAAATCGGCGGGCAGACGGACGGCATCTATCCCCTGGGCTGCACCTTCTGCGCGCCGGGCTTCACCACGATGGAATTTTTCGGCTACCTCGCCCTCGACGTGCGCCTATCCGCCACGAATCACCCGGAGGCCGCCGAAGTTATCGAAGTGCGCCCAACGCCCATCCCGCAAGCTCTCGATCTGCTGCGACAAGGCGAGCACACCAGCGCCATAGACGCCTACTTCGTCCTCCAACAAGAACCCCTCCTCCGCGCCCTCTACACCCGCCTCACTGAACATCAACCTGTGGATGACTTGATCGCACCCTACGTCAAACGTCAAACGTAATTCGTAATTCGTAATCCGTAATTCGTAATTCGCACCCAAATCCTAACATTCCGTAAATCCTGTTATTTTGGAGGTCCTTATGCCCTTAGAACGTCCCGATTTGAGTGAAGTTTCTCCCGCAGTCCTGGCCTACATCGAAAGCCTGGAAGCGGAACTGGCCGCGCGGACGCCACGGCGCGCGCGCGCCGTGGTCGAGTCCGCACCCGAACCGGAGCCGGACGCCGAGCCAGAACTCTGCGAACCGCCCACCACCATCAACCTCATCACCCTGAGCGCACGGGGGATGATCAAACGCACGCCGCGCCACCTCTACGGACGCCAGCGGCGCGGCGGGATGGGCATCTTCGACCTGGACACGCCCGAAGATGCGCCGCCTATCACCCTCACCCTGGCCGACGAGAGCGCGACATTGTTGCTCTTCAGCGATCAGGGGCGCTCCTATCGCCTGCCGGTGAATCGTCTCGCCGAGTCGCCCATTCGCGCGCGCGGCGTCTTCCTTGCCGAATTGCTCACCCTGCGTCCCGATGAACGTATCGTTGCCGCCCTGCCCGATACCGGCGGCGACCAGGTGGCGCTGGTGGGCGCGCGCGGCTGGGTGACGCTGGCCCCGGCCAGTTTCGTCGGCAAGAGCATGATTCCCGGCGTGGCCTACTACGACGCGAAGGAACGCGGCCCGCTGGCAGCGGCTTGCTGGAGCGGGGCCGACGACGAACTGCTGATTGCCTCCTACACCGGCCTGGCGATCCGCTTCCCGGCGCGGCGCGTCCCCAAGAACGGCTGCCTCGGCATCCGCCTGGAAAAGGGCGATGCGGTGGTGGGCGTCACGGCGGCCCCCGAAGCGAGCAGCGTCTTCCTGGTCAGCGCGGACGGCAAGGGCACGCTGCGGCTGATGAGCGGCTTCCAGTCCAACAAAAGCCCCGGCGGCGGCGGCAAAATCGCGCTCAAGACGGAACACCTCACCGGCGTTGTGTCCGCCGGCGAAGGCGACGACCTCTTCATCATCTCCCGCAACAGCAAGCTCATCCGCTTCCGCACCGCCGAAGTGCCGCCCAAAGAGGGCGTCGTCCAGGGCGTCAACTGTATGGCCCTGCGCGGCGACGAAACGGCGGCGGTTGCTGCCGTGAAGCTGGCAGAGTGAGGGGGAGGGGTCATTTTTGATTTCTTTGTGACTTGGCGTAATATGGTATTGAATGACAATCAGTAGTTACGCGGTTTCTAATTTTTCACCGCAGAGTACGCCGAGAACGCAGAGAAAAGATAAAAAACTCAGCAAACTCCGCGCACTCTGCGGTAAATTTTCACTGGTTTGCGTAAGTCCTGACTTTTTCATTGAGACTGTTATCTCATCGGCTTCAGGGAGGGAAAATGAATAGCGTAATCCGAAAGTCCCACCTTTGGCGTGTTCTGGTGATCGTCTTCCTGCTCGGCGCGCTGTTTGCCTGTGATGAGTCGGATTTTTACGAGGAAGAGTCTTACGTTGAGGAGAACGACACGTCGCAACCCGCGCCGCCCACCCGCACGCCCCGCCCCCCCTCTCCTTCGGCGGGGACCGGCGAGCCGGGAACGTGGCTGGTGATGCTCTACCAGAACGCAGACGACGAAATCCTGGAGCGGGACATCTTCACCGATCTGAACGAAGCCGAGCTGGTCGGCTCCAATGACGCGGTGACGATTGTGGCGCAACTGGATCGCTATCGCGGCGCGTTCAAGGGGGACGGCAACTGGACGTCCACCAAACGATTCTTCGTCACGCAAGACGACGACCTGACGGCCATCGCCTCCGAAGAATTGGACGATCTGGGCGAGGTGGATAGCGGCAACTGGCAGAGCCTGGTGGACTTCGGCGTCTGGGCCATCGAGACGTATCCCGCCGAAAACTACGTCCTCATCCTCTCCGATCACGGTTCGGGGTGGGCCGGGGGCTGGAATGACGACGCGCCCGTGCCCAACAGTTCATTCACCACCAATGACATTGACCAGGCGCTCAACGAGATCATCGCCCAAACCGGCAGCGGCCCTTTGGCCCTGGTGGGCTTCGACGCCTGCTTGATGGGTCAGCTTGAGCCGCTCTCGGCCCTCGCGCCCTATGCGAAGGTGGCGGTGGCGTCGGAGGAGGTGGAGCCTTCACTGGGCTGGGCCTACGCCAGCTTCCTGCAAGACCTGAGCGACAATCCCGCTATGAGCGCCGCCGACCTGGGCCGCGCCATCGTGGAAAGTTACATCACCCACGATGGGCGCATTGTGAACGACGCCGCCCGTCGCGTGTTTGTGGAGGAGGCTTACGGTTTCACCGGCCGGACGACCGCTGCTGAGGTCGCCGAGGCGTTGAGTCAGGACATCACGTTGAGCGCTGTGGACCTCACTGCCCTCTCCGAGCTGAACGTCGCGTTCAACGACCTGGCTGTGGCGCTCGCCAAGGTGGATCAGAAGGGCGTCGCCAAAGCGCGCTCTTACGCCCAATCCTTCGAGAGCATCTTCGGCGACAAGTTGCCGGCGTCGTATCTGGACCTCGGCCACTTTGCCGGCCTGATCCAGCAAGTCTACAAAGGGGACGCGGACGTGACGGCGGCCACGCGCCGGCTCCTCACCGCTTTGGAGCAGGCCGTCATCGCCGAAAAGCACGGCCCCAAGCGCCCCGGCGCGACCGGCGTCAGCTTCTACTTCCCCAACTCCTCGCTCTACAAACTCACTGGCATGTCCGGCGCGCAATACAACTACACCGATTATGCCAGCCGTTTTGCCGCCGCTTCCCTGTGGGATGATTTCCTGCGCTATCACTACACCGGGAAAGAATTTGGCGCGGACGACGCCGACCTGAGCGTGCTCGCCCCGGTGGCCGAGGAACCGCCCCCCGTGGAAGACATCGCCACTGCGCCGCCCGTGACTGAGGACATCGAAGCGCCCGGCGCCGGCAGCGACATCACCGTCGCCCCCCTCGAAACGTCCGCCGAGGAAATCGGCATGGATGACCTGCTCACCCTTTCCACCGACATCCAGGGGAGCAACGTCGCCTACATTTATCTCTACGTCAGCTATTTTGACGAGGAGTCCGACTCGTACCTCACCGCCGACATGCAATTCGTCGGCGCGGAGGAGACACTGGAGATCGGCGGCGTCTATTATCCCGACTGGGGCGACGAGGTGGGGGGGATCGAAGTGGATTGGGAGCCGACGGTCTATTTTATGAGCGACGGCGAAACCGAAGAATTTGCCTACTTCGAGCCGGAAACCTACGGCCTAACCGAAGAGGAGGATACTTACGTCGTCTACGGCACGTACACCTTCACCGACAGCGGCGACCAGCGGGACGCCTTCATCCGCTTTGGCGGCGATGGGGTGATGCAGAGCGTGTTCGGCTTCACCGGGGAAGATGGCACGGGCGCGCCGCGTGAAATCAGCCCGCAGCCCGGCGACACCTTCACCATCCTTGAAGAGTGGTTTGAATTCGCCGAGTCGGATGGCGAGTTTGTGGATTATGAAGGCGCAACGTTCACCTTTGGCGACAAACCCTTTGAAATGGTGCCCTACTACGCCTACCCCGGCGATTACATCCTGGGCATCATTGTGGAAGATATGAACGGGAACTATTACGATGCCTATACCGAGGTCACGGTGGTGGAGTAAGGAGGGCAGCCATGACGATTTCGCATAAGTTCACCTATAACAACCGGTCTTTTACGTTGCACATCCCGGCGCCGCCGGAGCGCCTCGCCCCCCGCGACCTCAGCGCGCCGGGCGCCGGCGCGATTGCCATTGAGCAACTGCGCCTTTCCCCGGCCGCTCTTTCCCCTGACCAGGACGTGACCCTCACCGCCGTCGTGCGCGGGGCCGCCATCGCCCATATTTTTGTCGAAGTGCTGTTGGATGACGCCGAGCAGGGCTACGCCTACGGCCCGGTCTACCGGGCATACCTGCGCGCCGCCAATCAGGAAGAATTGGGCGGCGTCTTGCGCCCCATCTGGCCGGAGACGGTGGCCGTCGCCGTGATGCTTCGCCCCACGTTGCGCGTGCTGAGCGACGGCGTCGCGTCCGCCTTCGCCTTTGCGACGCCGGAAGCCTACGCCGCGCCGGAAGCGACCACCTATCGCCTTTCCGGCCGATTCAGCTCTGCCGGCAGCGACATCTCACGCTCGGCCCACCTCTGTTTCGATCATGCTGGGCAGATGACCGGCATGATAGGGATGGGAAGCCTGGGAAGCGCCGGCGCGCGCGCCCTCAATCCTCAGCCCGGCGACACCTTCACCCCAGAAGGGCAGGTCTTGCTCCCGCCGCAGCAGCCCGGCGACGCCTGGGGCGAGGGGGTCTGCCAGATGACGCCGCTCACCTTCCCAGAAACGCCCTTCCGGTGGGAAACCTGCCCATTGCCGCCGCACACCTACCTGGCCGGCCTCGTTGTCGCCGACCTGGATGGTGGCCTGACCCGGCAGTACGCGCCGTTCACCCTCCTGTCGGCCGATGGCGCGTCGGTTGTGGTGGAATCGGCGGCGGGTGAGACGCCGTCGTTCTTCTCGTCCCTCCAACGCGGCTGGCAACGGTTCTGGAGCCGGCTGTTTCGGCGAGAGGGGCGTTAGGAGCGGCGAGTTAGGAATTCTGACGTTTGACGTTTGACGTTTGACGCTATTACAAAATAAGGAGATTATGATGCACCCCACCCATTACGACCTGTACCTCGAACCCGACCTGAACACGTTTCTCTGTCCGGGCCGCGTGAGCATTGCCATCACGCCGGACGCGCCCGCCGAGGCTGTTGTCCTCAACGCCAACGATCTGGAGATTGCCGCCTGCATGCTGCGGCAGGATGGCGCCGAGACGTCCTGCGCCTTCGCGCTGGACGCCGAGGCGGAGACGTTGACGGTGACGCTGTCCGCGCCGCAGGCTGCGCCCTTCACCCTGACCGTCGCCTTCACCGCGCATCTCAACGACCTGCTGGTGGGTTTCTACCGCAGCCAATACATCCAGGACGGGCAGACGAAGTACGTCGCCGTCACGCAGTTTGAAGAGCGCGACGCCCGCCGCGCCTTCCCCTGCTTCGACGAACCCGGCCTGAAGGCTACCTTTGACATCACCCTGACCGTGGACGCAGCCCTCACCGCCCTCGCCAACACCGACGTGATGGAAGAACTCCCTCTGTCCAACGGCAAAACGCAGGTGCGCTTCGCCCGCACGCCCCGGATGTCCACGTACCTGCTCTTCTTCGGCGTGGGCGACTTCGAGATCATTGACGACGGGAAAGCCAATCCGCGCGTGCGCGTCATCACGACGCCCGGCAAGACGCAGTACGGCCGCTTCGCGCTGGATTGGGGCCGCAAGTCGCTGGACTTCGGCGCGGCCTACACCGGCATCCCGTTCCCCATCACCAAGTGCGACTACATCGCCGTGCCCGACTTCGCCTTCGGCGCGATGGAGAACTACGGCGCGATCACCTTCCGCGAGAATGCCCTGCTCGTTTACCCTGGCGTCACCTCGCAACAGCAGCAGGTGCAGATTGCCGAAGTCATTGCCCACGAGACCGCGCACATGTGGTTCGGCGACCTTGTCAGCCCGCGCGCGTGGAAGGACATCTGGCTGAACGAATCCTTTGCTACCTACTTCACTACCGTCATCCCCGACGCCTACCACCCGGAGTGGCGGCTGTGGGAGGAGTTTTTCACCGACACGACGTTGAGCGGCATGGGGCGCGACGCGCTGCGCGGGACGGTGCCGATTGAGTTGCCCGACGGCGCGGCGATCAACATTGACTCGTCCAGCGTGCCGATCATCTACAGCAAGGGCGCGGCCATCATCCAAATGCTGGCGGCCTACCTGGGCGAAGAGAAACTCAAGCGCGGCGTCAACCATTTCCTGGGCAAATTCCGCTTCGGCAATGCCAATTCGGCGGACTATTGGGCTGCTTTTGAAGAGGCCACCGGCGAGCCGGTCGGCGACTTCGCCGCCTCGTGGGTCTACCAGCCCGGCTACCCGGTTGTGACCGTCCACCGCGAGGGCGATACCCTCCACCTCAGCCAGGAACGCTTCATCATTTCCGACCCGGCCGGCGCTCCTTCCGCCCAACGCTGGATCATCCCGCTGGAAATCGCCGCATACCAGGCCGACGGCAGCGCGCAGACGCTGCACGCCACGCTCGACGCGGCAGAGGGGACGTTCAACCTCCCCGCCGGGACGACGGCCTACCAGCTCAACGTCGGGCGGCGCGGCTTCTACCGCGTGAAGTATCCCCTGGCCGACCTCGCGGCGCTGGGCCGCCTGTCCGCCGAAGGCCGCCTTTCCGCTATTGACGCCACTGGCCTCGAAAGCGACCTCTTTGCCCTGATCCGGCGCGGCGATTACCCCGTGAGCGTCTACCTCGACTTCGTCCAAACCGCCTTCGCCCGCGAGACGCGCTATCTGCCGCTGGATAACCTGGCGCAAGACCTGTTCCAGTTGCACCTGGTTGTGGCCGGGCAGCGCGAGCGTGTCTGCGCGGTAGGCCGTCCCATCCTGGAGAACGCGCTGCTGGCGATGCAGCTCACGCCGCAGCCCGGCGACGACCTCCACACGGCGACGCTGCGCAATACGCTGCTCTGGACCGCCTTCACCCTCGGCTCCGAAGAAGCCGCCGCCTTTGGCGAAGCCCAGTTCCGCGCCGCCCTCGCCGGCGAACCGGTCTCGGCGGACATCCTGGGCAGCGTCTACCGCATCGGCGCGGTGACGCACGCCGAAGCCGCGTACCCCTTCTTCACGCGGACGCTGGCCGATCCCGACGCGCCCGAAGTCCAGAAGCTCACCGCGTTGAACGCGCTGGGCCGCTTCCTCGAACCGGACAAACTGCGCGCCGCGCTCGCGCTGAACTTCGCGGAAGTGCCACGCAAGAACCGCTTCACCATCGTCGGCGCGATGACGCAGAATCCGGCGGCGACCGAACTCCTGTGGGAGTGGCTCCCCGCGCACCTGGACGACTTGCAGACGATGCACCCCTCCCACTTCGGGCAAGTGCTGCTGTTCGGCCTCTCCATCTGCGGCGTGACGCACCGCGCCGAAGTGGCGGCGCTCCTCGCCGACCTCGCCGCCGCCCATCCCATCCAACGCGACGTGTTGGCGATGGCGGGGGAGATGGTGGAGGTGTATGCGCGGATGAACGGGAGTCGGTAGTCGTTAGTCCGAAGTCGGTAGTCGTTGGTCTGAAGTTTTGCGCCCGCCCCCATTCCTGGGGGCGGGTTATGTGTGCCAATAACGGGGTCAGCGCGTGGGGTTTTCTGCCTTTTTTCCCCTTCTCTCTGTCCTGGTATATAATCTCCTTGACGATCAACTTTGCATCCCTGCGTCCTTGCGTCTTTGCATTAAAACAACATTGTCTTGACGATTTGACGACACGACTAAAGACTATCAGACTATTTTTGAGGGAACCATGGACAAACAGACTATTCTGATCCGCGGCGGCCAGGTCGTGACCGCCGAGATGGTGTTGGCGGCCGACGTGCTGATTCAGGGCGAAACTATCCAGGCCATTGGCAAGGCGCTGCCCGCGCCGCCGGGGGCGGAGGTGGTGGACGCCAGCGACCTGCTGGTGCTGCCCGGCGTCATTGACGCGCACGTCCATATCCAGCTCGACACCGGCATCTACTGCACGCCCGATAGTTGGGCCGCCGAGACGAGCGCGGCGGCCTTCGGCGGCGTGACCACCGTGATTGACTTTGCCACGCAGTTCGTGGGGCAGACCTTCGAGGACGCCCTCGCCGCGCGCATGGCGGAAGCGTCGCCCTCCTGCCTCGACTATGCCTTCCACATGATGGTCACGGACGTCCCACCGGGCCAGGAGGACGAGCTGGGCGTCCTGCCGGAGCTGGGCATCCAGAGCATCAAGCTCTACACCACCTACCGCCCCAACTACTACGCGGACGACGCCGCGCTGCTGCGCCTGCTCGAAGCGGCGGGGCGGTACGGCCTCATTGCGCTGATCCACTGCGAAAACGACGCCCTCGTCACCGCCCAGACCCAATCGCTGGCCGCTGAGGGGCTGACCGGCTGGGCGTATCACGGCGCGTCCCGGCCCGCGTTGGCGGAGCAGGAAGCCGCCGGCCGCGTCCTCTTCCTGGCGGAGGCGGCGGGCGCGCCCGTCGTCATCGCCCACAACTCCACCGGCCTCACCGCCGCCCTCGTCGCCAACGCGCGCAAGAGCGGGCAGGTCGCCTTCTCCGAGACCGCGCCGCAGTACCTCCTGCTCGACGACACGGTTTACGACGGCGCCGAACCGTGGCGCTACATCCTCCAGCCGCCCTTGCGCGCGCCGGAGGAGAAGCAGAAGCTCTGGGAACTCGTCGGCGCGGGGCTGGTGGACATGCTCATCACCGACCATTGCGCCTACACGCGCGCGCAGAAGCAGGCGGCGGACGATTTCACGCAGACGCCGGGCGGCCTGCCGGGTCTGGAGACGCTGCTGCCGCTCGTTGTCACGTATGGCGTCGCGGCTGGGCGCCTCGGCTGGCCCGACGTGGCGCGGATGCTGGCCGCGAATCCGGCGCACATCTACAACCTGTGGCCGCGCAAGGGCGCGCTGCTTCCGGGCGCGGACGCCGACCTCGTGCTGTACGATCCCGCCGGCGAGACGTTCCTCGCCGCCGACGCGCTGCACTCCACGGCGGGCTACACCCCCTTCGAGGGGCTGCAAGTTCAGGGGCGCGTCGTCGCCACGATGCAGCGCGGCCAATTCCTGGTGCGCAACGGCGACTTCGTCGGCGCGCCGGGACGCGGGCGCTACCTCAAACGCGAGCCGTTTTTCTGGCATTGAAGATTGGGACGCAGATGAACGCGGATGGACGCTGATGTTTAAAACTTATCTGCGTGGCTCTGCGAAAATCTGCGTCCTGATTCTTTTACACTTGTACTTGATATGGATTTCTTAATTGGCATTTTCGGACTTCTCGTCGGCGCAGGGCTGACGTACTGGCTGTTGCGCGCGCAGGCGCGGGCTGCTGCCGCCGAGTCTTACGCCGACAAGTCCGCGACGGAGCACGCGCGACTGGCGCAGCGCTACGAGGCGCGCATCCGCGAGCTGGAATCCCGCCACGCCGAGACTGTCCTGCTCACCCGGCGCGACACTGCCGATCAGAGTCGCGCCGTCCTCAAGGGCAAAATGGCTGAGCAGATCGCGCCGCTGCTGCCCGGCTTCAAGTATTGGCCGGCCGACGCCCGCTTCCTGGGCGATCCGGTGGACTACGTCGTCTTCAACGGCTACAGCGCGTTGACGGACGGCGCTGGCGGGGGAGAGGAGCTGGAAGTTGTCATTTTGGACATCAAACGCGGGGCGCGCACGACCCTCAGCCCGGGGCAGCGCGCGATTGCCCGCGCCGTCGAACAGGGGCGCGTCCGCTTTGAGGTGGTGCGCGTCTTCGACGATGGCACGGTGCGGGCGCACGGGTGGTCAGCGCTCGATCCGGTCAAGTGATCCAGAACCAGCTCATGAGAAAGTATTTCGCTACGTTACAGAATCAAGTCCTGTGGGCCATTGTGGGGATTGCGGTGGGCGTGTTGGTGCTGTTCTCGATTCCCATGCGCCTGATCCTGCTCAACAGTTTTATTCAATTGGAAGAACAGGCCATTGAGCGCGACGTGCAGCGCGCGCTCAATGAAATCACCGATATCCTGGAGGGGGTGGGGGCCTTTGCGGCAGATTATGCGCGCTGGGATGATACCTACAACTTTATGGCCGATCACAACCCGGCGTATCTGGAAACCAACTACGTTGCTACGACCTATATCGAGAACCGCCTGGATGCGATTGTTCTCGTGCATCCTGACGGCGCCCTGGCCTATGGACAAGCCTTCGATCAACAGGCCGCAACATTCCTCCCGCTTCCCGAAGCCTTACAACAGTTTGCTCCGACCCATCCGTTAGTAGATTTCTCGTCTGATGAGGGTGAGGCGACGGGCCTGATCATGTTGCCGGACTCGCCCATGTTCATTGCCGCGCGTCCCATTTTGACCAGCAACGGGGAAGGCCCTCGGCGGGGCGTGTTGATGATGGGGCGGCGTTTTGATGAAAATGAAATGGCTCGCCTGTGCGAGACGACGGCGCTGGCGGTGAGCGTGGCGTTCCTGGAAGTTGCCGGTTCGACGCCGGAACTGCGCGCGGCGCGTGACACGCTGTTGGCCGGCAACGCTTCTATCCTGGTGCGCACGTTGGACGAGCAAACGATTGGCGGTTATGCGCTCATCTCTGACATCTATGAGCGCCCTGTGTTGCTGTTGTACATCCACGCGCCACGCGAGATTTACGCTCAGGGTAAAACCACGTTCGCCTACCTTATCTCCGCTATTCTTTTCATTGCGCTGGTGCTGGGGATAACGACCCATTCCTTGCTTGCCCGAATCATCCTTAAACCGCTTTCCATGTTCAGCGCGCAAGTGACCCAGATTGGCGACCGGGGCGCGACCGGCGACTTCACCCGGCGCATTGCGATTGAGGGAGAAAATGAGCTATCGCGGTTAGGGCTGGACATCAACGCGATGTTGGACAACCTTCAGGTCTACCAGAAGGCGCTGCTGACTCAAAAACAGCACTTTGCGGCCCTGGTGGCCGTCGCGCGCGCTACCGGCGAACGTCCGACTCTGGATTCAACCCTGAAAAATGCTCTCGAAGTGGCGCGTTCGCTCGTATGTGCGGAGCGTGGCAGCTTGTTCTTGCTGGATGAAATTGGCGCTGTGACCTATAGCCTCCTGGCCCGTGCGGGCGCTACCCCGGCTCAACAAAAAGTCTTGGTGGAAAAGGTCATGCAGTCTGGCCTGGCCGGTTGGGTTTCGCAGCATCGCGAGCCGGCCCTGATCTCTGACACGGCGCTTGACCCCCGTTGGGTTGACTTGCCTAATGCGCCCTATGTTGCGCGGTCGGCGTTGGTGTTGCCGATTCTCAGCGGTGCGCGTAAGATTGGCATCCTCACCCTCACCCATCCCGAAGCCAATCATTTTGGTCAGAGCGATTTGGAACTCATTCAGGCTGCCGCCGATCAGATGGCGCTGGCGATTCGCAACGCGCAAATTTACGAAGACCAAAGCCGTCTGACCGAGCGTCAGACAACTCTGTATGCCGTCCTCAATACTCTCAGTGGGCAACTAGACCGGGCGACTTTACTGCGGGTTGCTGTTGAAGCTACCGTCCGTTGGATCGGCTGGAATTCCGTGGCGATCTTCTTGCATGATGCGGCTGCCGACTCCCTGGTGGTGCGCGCTTCGGCCGGCGAGCGCCCAATTCCTGTTGGCTGGTGGCTACCGATGACGGAGGGGGTGATCGGCCGCGCGTTTCGTGAAGGACACACGCAATATGTCGCCAACATACAGTACGATCCGGACTATGTCGCTTATCATGATACTACCGGTTGCGAATTGAGTGTGCCCCTGCGGGGCGGCGGGCAAGTGTTGGGGGTGTTGAATATTGAACAGGAGCTTGCCTTAGCGTTCCGCGCCGATGATATTGTGTTGGCCGAATCCCTGGCCGACACGATTGTTTTGGCGCTTACGAACGCGGAATTATTCCAGACCGTTTCCGAGCACCGGGGCCGCTTGCAGGCATTGATCGAATCCAGCCAGGATGGTATTATCCTTATCGGCGCCAATTTGAAGGTGTTGGTTATCAATGCGGCCGCGGTGGAGTATCTGGCCCTGTCCGGCGCCCCGCACGACTGGGTAGATCAGACCATGATGACTTTCCTCAATGCCTTGCGCTTCCCCGCTCCTGAAGCCGCGCGCACGTTGCTGCATGAATTGCGCCGTCCCACGGCCGGAGCCGGCTCCGGCAGCGGCGAGGTGTCTGTGGCCGAGCGCGCTCTGCATTGGCTTAACCTTCCGGTGCGGAACGACGATACCTCGTTGGGGCAGCTCATCGTCTTGCGCGACATCACCGATGAGCGACTGTTGGCGCGGATGCGCGACGATCTGACCCATACGATGGTTCATGACTTGCGCAATCCCCTCACCGGCATTTTCAGCGCGCTCAAACTTTTGCAGAGCCGGGTCCGTGCGGACTTCTCCGCCGATATGCAAAAAATGCTCGAAATTGCCCTCAACAGCGCCCAACGGATGTTACAACTGGTCAATGCGATCCTGGACATCAGCCGCCTGGAGAATGGACAAATGCCCATCGAACCGACGCGCATTGCGCTCGCGCCGCTGGTAGAGGAGGTGTTGCGCTTGCAGATACCCCTGGCGGCGAGCAACCATGTATACCTGGAGGCCGCCATTCCGCCTGTTTTGCCGGACGTTCATGCCGATAGGGCGTTGGTTGAGCGCATTTGCCAAAACTTGGTCGGCAATGCCATCAAATTTACTCCCGAAGGTGGTAAAATTCGGATTGTTGCCTGGACCGATAGCGCCCGCCCTGCCAAAGTTTGCGTCGCCATCAGCGACACAGGCCCCGGTATTGCGCCTGAAATCCGCGATCATCTGTTCGAGAAATTTACCACGGGCAAGCAGCGTGGGCGCGGCACCGGTCTGGGGTTGGCTTTCTGCAAAATGGCGCTTGCCGCTCACGGCGAGGACATCTGGGTGGAAAGCACCGGCAAGCAGGGCACCACCTTCACCTTCACTTTGCCCATCGTCGAAGAACCGGCCTCGGAGGAAATCGAAGGTCGGTAACTCGCAATTCGCAATTCGCACTTCGCGCTTCGCAATTCGCAATTCGTATCTCCTAACTCACAACTCCTGACTCAAAAGAGGATAACCATGAAAGAAATCATTCCTGACTTGTTGCGCTGGCGACATGACGGCAAGGCCATTGCCCTGGCGACCATCCTTGAGACGCGCGGATCGGCGTTGCGCCCGGCGGGGACGCGCATGGCGATCACGGCGGATGGCGAGATCGCCGGCTCGGTGAGCAGCGGGTGTGTGGATGGCGATGTTGTCGCCGAGATGGAAGCCGTTTTGAACGGCAAAGCCGCGTTGCGCCGTCCGCAGTTTGGGATCAGCGATGAACAGGCGTGGAGCGCGGGCCTTTCCTGCGGCGGCGCTTTGGAACTGCTGGTTGAACTCTGGCCTTCGCTTTATGATGTGCTCATCGAAGAAGTGCAGGCGCGGCGTCCCGTGGGTTTTGCCTCGCGCACCGACAAGCCCCGACACCTGCTCCATACGGCCGACGGTAAGACTTCCGGCAGCTTGGGCGAGCCGGACCTGGATGGCGCGGTGTTGATGGACATCGCCGCCGCCTGGCCTGGCCCCCACGCGCAGAAGCACACCTATCCCCAGGGCGAGGTGTTTGTCGAAGTCATTCCACCGCCGCTCACCCTGGTCGTCTTCGGGGCAACGGCCATTGCTGCGCCGTTGGCGGCGTTGGCGCGCCACCTTGACTTCACAGTGGTGGTCAACGATGCGCGACGGGCCTTTCTGCGCCCGGAGAGTTTCCCTGAGGCGGAGGTCCGCTTTGGTTGGCCGCAGGAAGTTTTCACCCCAGAAAGTTTCGACGCAAGCTGCGCCGTCGTGGTCCTGTTCCACGATGCTAAGTTTGATATTCCCGCTTTGACGTTGGCCCTGAAAAGCCGGGCGTTCTATATTGGCTTCCTCGGCAGCCGTGCCACACAGTCCGCGCGCCGCGCCGATTTGCTCGCGAACGGCTTCAAGGAGAGCGAGCTGGCCCGCATTCATGGCCCGGTCGGGCTGGACATTGGCGGCAAGGAAGCGAGTTTGATCGCGCTCTCAATCCTATCGGAGATCGTCGCGGTGCGTCATCGCCGGTCGGGCGGGATGTTGAGCGGTGCAAAATAGTGAGGCGGCGCATGAGCGAGAAAGCAAATCAGCGGGAAAGCGAAGCGGGAATCCCACAGCCAACATCCAACATCCAAAATGAATTGTGGGAGCCAGAGCCTATTCCCGCTGCGGATTTCTACCGGCCGGGGGAGTGGGCCAATATCAACCGCGCGCCTTATGATCAGGTTTCCGGTGTGACCTACAAGCGCGCGGCGCACATCAAGCGTGTGATGATTACGCCGGACGCCGCCTCGGAAGCGCCTGCGTTGTGGCAGGCCCGTGGAACCACCGTCGTGCGCTGGCTCTTCAGCGAGTTGGCCGGCACGGAGGAACATTTGTTGGCCGAGGCGACCTTCGCCTTCCTGCACGACGTGCGGCTGTTACCTGGCGCTGCCACCCCTCAAAGTGATCACCCCGGCGAAATGCACGTCCTCTATGGGGTGGCGGGCTGCGGCATGGTGTGTCACCGATCCCAGCCGGGCAGCCCTGTGCTTGCGCGACCGTTGCGCCCTGGCGACGCCGTTCTGATCCGTGGAACAGAATACTACAATATCGTCAATGAAGGCGTAGAAGAAGTGCGCCTGATTGTTTTGGGCCTGTATCAGCCGTAAATCTTCTCAACGGATTTAACGGATGTTAACGGATGTTTCCGTTGAATCCGGTAAATCCGTTGAGTGTTTAGGAGCATCCCTTTGACTCAACGTTCTATTATCGTAGTAGGGGCAGGCGCGGGTGGATTGGTGGCGGCCGGACGGGCGGCCGAACTGGGCGCGCATGTTCTCGTGCTGGAAAAGATGGGCGAGGCCGGAAAGAAAATCCTCGTCAGCGGCAAGGAGCGCTGTAACCTCACCAATACCGCGCCGTTGGATCAGTTCCTGCGCTATTATGGGCGTAATGGGCAATTTTTGCGTAACGCTTACCAGCGATTTTTCCGCGAGGAGTTGCTGGCGCTGTTGACGCGGCTGGGCGTCGAGACGCAGGTGGAGCGCGGTGGGCGGGTCTTTCCCACGTCCGGGCGCGCTGTGGATGTGCGCGACGCGCTTCTGCGGTATGCGACCGGCGGCAGAGCGGACATTCGCTATCACGCTGCCGTGCAGACCCTTGCGGTGCGCGAGGGTGCGATGGCCGGCGTGACGTTGGTGAACGGCGATTTTTTGGGGGCGGACGCTGTGATTTTGGCGACCGGCGGCGCTTCGTGGCCGGACACGGGTTCCACGGGAGACGGCTTCCGCATGGCGCAGGAGGTGGGGCACACCATTGTTCCGTTGCGCCCGGCGTTAGTGCCGCTCACCGTCAAGGAACGCGGGCTGGCGAAGATATTGCAGGGTGTGAGCCTGCGCAATGTGACTTGTGCTTTTTACGTCAACAAAGAAGGCGGCAAGGAGAAAGTGCTGCCCATGCCGTATCCTTTACCGCCCACCGGCGAGATGCTGTTCACCCATTTTGGCGTCTCCGGCCCGCTCATCCTCACGGCGGCGCTGGGGGTGGTGGATGCGCTGCGCGCTGGACAGCGCGTCACGCTGTCCATTGACCTCAAGCCGGGGATGACGGTGGAGGAGGTGCGGTCGCGGCTCCAACGCGAGTTTGAGGAGTATGCTCACCGCCAATTGCCCACGTTGCTGCGCGGTTGGCTGCCGCAGACGTTGGCGGAAGCGCTGGCCGGGCTGAGCGGCGTCGCCTCAGAACGGCCCGTTCACACCCTCCGCGCCGCCGAACGCGAGGGATTGGTGCGCCTGCTCAAGGATTTTCGCTGGGAAATCACCGGCGCGTTGCCGCTGGCGGCGGCGATGGTCACGGCGGGCGGCGTGGCGCTCAAGGAGGTGGACCCCGTCAGTTTTGCATCGCGGAAGGTCGCCGGGCTGTACCTCGTGGGCGAGACGCTCGATCTGGCGGCGGATACCGGCGGATTCAATTTGCAGGCGGCGTTCACCGGCGGCTACCTGGCCGGGCAGCACGCGGCCGGCGGCTGAAAGTGAAATTTCAAACGCTAATCAAATCTGGATAGGGTATAATACCGGATGTGTGCGCCGTTAAAGGTCAAACGTCAAACGTGCGTGCTCATGGTGAAAGGTAGTTGTTTGATATTTGACGGCATTACTTCTGTGAGAGGATCGCGCGAATCACTTACCTTATGAATACCATCACACAACATCCCTACATTGCCTTTGAAGGCGTCATTGGCGTTGGCAAGACCACCCTGGCGCGGCGGCTCTCTGAACGTTTTCAGGGGGAAACGCTGTTGGAGGCCTTCGATGAAAACCCGTTTTTATCTGATTTCTACGGTGATCGTAGCCGTTACGCTTTCCAGACACAGCTCTTTTTCTTGTTAAGCCGCTATCGCCAGCAGCAGGCCGCCCCCCAGCGTCTACGGCAGCGCCCACTGTTGTCCGATTATTTCTTTGAGAAAGATAAGCTCTTTGCGCATTTGAATATCACCGGCGGCGATGAGCTAGAAATGTATGACCGGTTGTATGATGCGTTGTCGGAAAAGGTGCGGCAGCCCGATCTGGTGGTGTATTTGCGCGCGGAGACGGATACGTTGATGGCCCGCATCGCTCTGCGTGATCGCCCTTATGAGCGGCGTATGAGCCGGGAGTACATCGCGGCCTTGCGTCAGGGATATGAGACCTTGTTTGCTGATTATCAAACGACCTCGTTGTTGACGATTGAAACGGACGCCCTCGATTTTGTCCGCAATCCAGATGATTTCGACGATATCGAAAATCGTATTCGCGCCGCCTTGACCGGCGTACATCAGCCGGCGTTGCCGGACATCTCCTTGTTGGCGACCCGCCCGGCGTGGGATTTGTTGGAAACTGCGCGCCAGTCGCCGTCCGTTTCCCCGGCGGATGCCGGCCGCGCGCCGCGCGCGAACTGGGAGGCCCTGGGCGATTTCCTGGCGCTGGCTGAGGCGGTTGGGCAGATTGGCGGGGTGTTGGCGCAGCAGCCGCCGGTTGGCCCGGAAGGGTCGCCGGCCGCGATTCAGACGGCTCTCAGAAATGCGGCGCAGGTGTTGACGACGCTGGCGCGGCGCACCGGAACGCGGTTAGAGTAGTTTTGATAATGCATACTACAAGCCTTTTGCAGGATGCGCTGCATACCATCACTGATTTTCTCGCTCTTCCCGTCGAAGGGGTGGGCTGGACTCAGCAGAATGGCGTTGTACGTTTGATGGAGGCGGTGGGCCAATATTTGACCGTTCCAGAGGTTCAGCGCACCCTGGAGGCTTGTCTGAGCGCGCTTCCGCCAGGAGACTATTGTGTGCGGCCGGCGCATCAACTGGGATTAGCAGGGAATCGCACGATTGTCCTGCTGCCGGACACAACATTCGCCAGGGCCGGTATGCTACCCTTCACCATCGGTTTATTGTTGGTCTTTCCGTCCGAGATCACCCTTACCACAGAGCAGTTAGCCTCACTGCGCGCTATCGCCCATTTGACGACCCAGGCTTTGTACGGGCAACAGGCGCTGCAAGAGGCGCAACGGCGACAGGGCCGTCTGGCGGCGGCGGCGGCGGTCGGTCGAGACGCGGCTATGTTGCTGGATCCTGATACGTTGTTGCGCCGCGTCACGCAGTTAATCCAACAACAGTTCGGCTTTGACCATGTCGGCATCTTTTTGATGGATGAAACCGGCGAATATTTGGCGCTTCAGGCGGCCAATAGCATGTATGGACAACAGCTTGTTGCGCAACAGTATCGCCTTAAAGTTGGGGAACAGGGGCTGGTGGGGGAAGTGGCGGCGACCGGTGTGGCGCAGGTCGCGGTGGATGTGGGGCCGGATGCGTGCGGCGGCGGTGGTTGTTTGTCGCATATCCGCTCCGAAATGGCGTTGCCATTTTGTTACGGCGATCAAATCATTGGGGTGTTGGATGTCCAGTCTGCTGCTGCGGACGCTTTCACGGCGAGTGATGGGAGCGTGTTGCAAATGATGGCCGATCAGGTCGCCAACCTGTTTGCCAATGCGCGCTTACACGCCGAAGTGCGGCAGCGTCTCCGCGACACGCGCCTGCTACGTGACATCATGCTCCAGGCTTCCGCGCTCAATCAGCCGGAAGTGCTCCAAAGGGCGCTGCCGTTGCTCCAGGCCACGTTGCCTTTTCCCTACCAAGCATTTTTTGAAATCCGCGACGGACGGCTCCAGGCCACGCCCGGTTCACGCTGGCCGCAACTGACTTATTCCCTGGATATTGCACCGCTAAGCGCCATTTGGCATACCGGCGACGTGTGGCGCGCCTCCTCGGCGGCCCAATTACAGTGGCTTGGGGCTTCGGATGCGGCCTCGCCGATCACAGGATTGGTGGCGCTTCCCCTGCGCAATCACACCCAGACGCTGGCGCTTCTGGCAGTTGCCACGGATGATCCCCGGCAAATCCACCCCCGCGAACAAAGCTTTATCGAAGCTGTCGCGGCTCAGTTGAGTGTCTTGCTGCAAAATGCACAGCATTATGAGGCCATGGTTCAGGGGCAAGAACTCCTGCGCCATCTGATCGCTGTGGGGGAAGCGCTGCTTGCCGTTCAGGATCTTCCGCTGTTGTTAACCCACCTGAGTCAGGCGATCCTGGAGCGCATTCGGGGGACGGTCGAGATCGCGCTCGATATTGCCGATGAGGGCTTGCAATGGGTGGCCCAAATGGCCAGTCCCGACCTGCCGGCGCCGGTCTATTTAGCCGACTTTATCACGCTGGCACATCTTGACGCGCATACCCATCACACACGCGTCTCCGATATGGGGGACGCGGCGGACCGGATGTACCTCAAGTCTGTCCATCCCAGAATGATGTTGGCCGTAGAGGAATTCAAGACGCGCCATCTCCTGATTCAGCCGCTGCAAACGACCGAGTCGGTGCTGGGCTACCTGGTCGTCACACTGGAAACGGCCGATAACAGTCTGCCGGAACGGATCGCATGGATTCAGGCGGTTGCCAATCAGGCCGCGCTCACGCTGAATAATGCCCGCCTCATTATGCAGCTCAAGCAACAGACCGAGAGGCTCAGCCACGCCTACGAGGAGGCCAAGCATCTTAACGACATCCGCGCGCAAATGATTCAGAATGTCAGCCATGAATTGCGCACCCCCCTCGGCATCATCATCGGGTACGCGGATATGTTGCGCGAGGAAATGCTCGGCCCGCTGGACGAATCTCAGCAAGAAATCGTTCAGACGATCCTGGCCCGCGCGCAAGACCTCAACCGGATGGTACAGAATTTAACCTCTTTGCAGGGGCGCATTCAAATTACGGCATTGACGCCGATCGCGTTGGTAGAACTCTTACGCCAGGTCATCCAGGAATTTCAGGGATTTGCCGCCGAGCAACGGGTGCAATTTTACATTGAGGCCAAGCCGGACGTGCCGTTGATCCCCGGTGATTTGGAACTGCTGCACCTGGCCTTTGCCCATCTTGTCGAAAACGCCATCAAATTCAGCCCCGATGGCGGCGCCGTGCTAGTGCGAATTTGGGAGGATGCGCAATGGGTGCTGGTTTCCATTGCGGATCACGGGATCGGAATCCCCCAGGAACATCTGCACCACATTTTCGACCGTTTCTACCAGGTGGATGGTTCCACCACGCGCCATTTTGGCGGCATGGGCATTGGCCTGGCGTTGGTCTGGGATATTCTGGAAGCGCATCGTGGTTACGTCCAGGTACAAAGCGCCGTCGGGCAGGGTAGCACTTTTTTGGCAGCGCTGCCCTGTGCGACCGAAGGGTAATAGGTGAACGATGACCAAACATTTTATTGGGATTGCCGGGAATATTGGGGTGGGGAAGTCTACTTTGACAGCGATGTTATGTCGCCATTTGCACTGGTCACCTTTTTTAGAGGATGTTGCCGACAATCCCTATCTGGCCGACTTCTACGATAACATGCAGCAGTGGAGTTTTCATTCGCAAATCTTTTTCCTGGCGCGGCGGTTGCGCCACCATCGGCAATTGCTGGCGTGGCCCGGTTCCGTTATCCAGGATCGCACGGTTTACGAAGATGCTGAGGTCTTCGCGCGCAACCTTTTCCAACAAGGCTGGATGATGGAACGGGATTACACCACCTATACCGATCTCTATCAAGCCGTCACCGCCATCCTCCCTCCACCCAACCTGGTGATTTACCTGCGCGCTTCCGTGTCCACCTTGATGACGCGCATCCAGCGGCGTGGGCGCGCCTATGAGTTGCAAATTTCCCCGCAATACCTCGAACAGCTCAACCAGCTTTACGAAGAATGGTTTGAGAGTTTCTCGCTGTGCCCGATCTTGACGATTCCTGCGGATCAACTAGACTTTGTAGCCAATGGGGATCATCTTGATCTCATCATTCAGAAAATTTTCGAGCGACTGCAAGGCAAAGAGGTGGTTGAACTTTGACCGAAATCCAATATACCCAAAGACTGGAATTTCTCTACCAGGCCGCCCGCACCATTGGCACCGAGTTGAGCACCGATGAAGTGTTGCAGCGATTGATGGCCTTGACCCACCAACATTATCGCCCGGATGCGGTGTCGGTGGCCCTGGTGGAACGAGATGGCGATCTGTTGTTCCGGGCCGCGTCTGGTGAAAGCGCCAAACAAATCGTCGGGATGCGGCTGCCGCACGGCGCCGGCATTGTGGGCTGGGTCGCCGAGCACGGTCTCCCGTTATGGTCGCCGGATAGTTACAACGATCTGCGCTTCTATCGGGAGGCCGACCAGCAGACCGGATTTCACACCAGGGCGATTTTGGCTACGCCGGTCAAGTACGGCGGGCAAACCCTGGCGGTATTGGAAATGCTCAATCCCCCTGCCGACCTCGACCTGGTCGAGGCTCAGGAAGTGTTGTTGGCCCTGGGGTCATTGGCCGCGCGCGCCATTCAAAACGCCCGCCTGTTTGAGCAGGTGCAGCACGCTGAGGCGCGCTATCAAAGCCTGTTTGAACAGAATTTTGATCCCATTGTCATCTTGGACGGGGCCGGGCATCTGCTTGAAATCAACTGGGCTGCCGAGGAGCTTTTGGCGCTGACCCCGGCCACGCATAGCAGTTTTGACCTGAGCCTGATCGGACTGCTGCCGGAAGACTTTGCCGAGGCGCAAGTTCGGGCGACGCGCGGCGAAACCATTACCTGGGAATTCAAAGCCCCGGTCGCTGACCGGGATCGTGTCCTGGAAGTTCACCTTTCCTACCTGCCGGATTACCCTTCTCAGGGCGCTTACCAATGGTTGGCTCACGACATCACTGACCGTGTAGCCCTTGAGGAAATGCGCCAGAACCTTTCCAATATGGTCGTGCATGACTTGCGTGCGCCATTGGGGAGTATCATCAACAGTTTGGAACTGATGTTGACGGCCTGGTTAGACAAAGAAATTACTATCCCGGTTGAACAAGTGCTGCGGATTGGCCTGCGCAGTGCGCAACGGATGGACCGTCTGATCAATACGATCCTGGATATTGCGCGTTTTGAGGCTAATGACAAAGCCTTGACGTTTTCCCAGATACCGATTCCTCAGTTTGTTGAAGAAGTCCTGGAAATCATCCAGCCGACACTCAAACGTCGGGGGCACAAGCTCATTGTCACTCTTGACCCGGATCTGCCGGAGATGGTCGGCGACATCGAGATGCTGCGGCGCGTGTTGATCAACATTGCCAGCAATGCGGTCAAGTATATTCAGGAAAAGGGCGTTATTACACTCGCTGTCACTGCCAACGAGACCGATATCCAATTTATGGTGCGCGATAACGGCCCAGGTATTCCTCTGGAAGATCAGGCGCACTTGTTTGAAATGTTCTACCGGGGCAAGGGCCGCAAGCAGGCGCAGGGGGCGGGACTGGGTCTGGCCTTCTGCAAACTGGCAATTGACACGCATAATGGGCGCATCTGGGTGGACAGCGCTGCCGGACAGGGGGCGACGTTTTACTTCACCATACCGCGCCACCTTTCAAATCACTTGACTGCTGAATGATGACTTTGCGGCTTTACTATGACGATCCCACGCGGTGTGAGTTTGCTGCGCGTGTGTGCGCCTGGCGTGACACAGAGCGCGGGCCGGCCGTGCGCCTTGACCAAACTGCGTTTTACCCCACCTCCGGCGGGCAACCGCACGATACCGGCCTGTTGAACATGACGCCGGTGTTGGAGGTCTGGGAGGATGACGCGGGCGACATTTGGCATCTGGTCGCGCAGCAGTTCGAGGCCGAAACCGTTGTCGGCCAAATTGATTGGGCGCGGCGCTTCGATCATATGCAGCAGCATACCGGCCAGCATCTCCTCTCGGCGGTCTGTGCGGAGGAATGGGACGCCGCCACAGTGGGCTTTCATCTGGGGGCAACCGCCAGTACCGTTGATTTGGACATGGGTGCTCGCTCGCCCTTGACGTGGGAGGACGTGGCCCGCATGGAGGCCCATGTCAACCGGATTATCTTTGAGAACCGCCCTGTGACCATTCACAATGTCAGCCCGGACGCTCTGGGCGCGATCCCCCTGCGCAAACCGCCCGCCGTGACCGGAATCATTCGCGTGATCTGGGTGGCTGACTGCGACGCTTCTGCCTGCGGCGGCACGCACGTACAACATACCGGCGAAGTGGGCCTACTCAAAGTGACAAGCCTTGAGCGTTACAAGGGGGGCGCGCGCGTGACTTTTCTCTGCGGCGGGCGCGCTTTGGCCGACTACGCTCGCGCGCTAGGCGTTCTGCGCACGGTCGGCGGCGCCCTGAGCGTCGGACAGGATGACATTCCCGCAGCGGTGGCGCGCCTCCAGGAAGACTCAAAGTTGACCCACCGCGCGTTGCAGGAGGCCCACAGCGCCCTCTATCAGTATGAAGCCGCGCGTCTCTGGGAAGAGACGCCGGAGATAGCCGACCACCGCTGTATCGCTGCATACTGGGCCGACCGTGATTTTGCGGCTGCGCGCGCTATCGCCAGCGAGCTGCGCGCGCGCCCACGCACCATCTTGTTGCTGGCCGTCGCCGAAGAAAAGGGCGTGCGCCTCCTGTGCGCGCGCAGCGACGATTTGCCCACTGTGGATGCCGCCGCATTGTTGCGCGCGCTGACCGACCGGCTCGGCGGGCGGGGCGGCGGCAGCGCGACCCTGGCGCAGGGCGGGGTGCCGAGCCTGCCGTCCGAAACAGTGCTGACCGCCCTCCAAGAGGTGGTTGCTCATCTGTCTGACACTCCGGTGGAGGCTGTCTGATGCAAGAAATTGCTCCCGGTATCCTGGTGGAAACCGCCTACCCGCCCTACAACGTAGCGCTTATTGCTGCGGATCACATGGCCGTGGCGATAGATTGGCCGCTGCGTCCCAGCCATGCCCAACAATGGTTGCGCGCCGCGCAATCGGCTGTGGGGCCGCTGCGTTACGTCATCTTAACCGACGCTGGCCCGGAACGGCAAGTCGCGGCGGCGCAGTGTGGCCTTTCTCTCATCGCCTCCACGGCAACGCGGGACGTTATGATGGCTCACGACGAACATAGCTGGCGCGAGTTATTGCAAGAAGTCGCTGCCCAATGCCCTGAAGAGGCGCTCGATATTCACAAGCTTACGCCGCCGCACATAATGCTGACTTTTGACCGGGTACTACGGTTATATCGCCGTGCGGCGGTGCTGCATCTGGAGGCCGCGCCGGGCGCGGCGCCCGGCGCGCTCTGGGCAGCCCTCCCAGAACATAAATTGCTCTTTGCCGGTGACAGTGTGGCGCTCAGTGAACCCCCGCCGCTTGGCGGCGTGCCTGATTTCCTGGCATGGCTGGAAGCTTTGACGCAGTTGGAGAATCGTCCTCAGGTTTACCAAGTTGTGCCTGGGCGTGGTACGGCATCCATTCTTAAGGGAGAGGTGGAGCGGCAGTGCGAGTTCTTGCGCACGCTGCGGCACACGGCGCGGCGGTTGGCGCATAGCAAAGGCGGGCAGAGCTATATGCAACCCGCCCAGGACCTGGGGCAGATGTTCTTCAACCAGGGTGGGCACAGGGCCGTTCAGCGTATCCGGCGTGGCCTGGAACGCCTGGTGGCCGAGTTCCAAGCGACTGCGGCAGATAAAATACCCGCGTCTGGGACTTAGGGTCTGTAAATTTATCAGTTCCCGACTCGCTTTGCTTTGATCCATTATTGGGCAACCTGCTCGGCCAGCGCCGTGACCTGGAAGCTGGTATACGCCTTCTTCGGCACGTACACCTCGAAGGAGGCCGACGCCCCGGCTTCGATGCGGGTCACGAGGCCGTTGCCCAGGCTCACCATCTGCCCGTTCGCGTCGAACAACATCCCGGCGAGGTTCACATTCTTGATGGCGTAGCTATTGGGATTGGTCGCCGCGCCAGTGAGGCGCACGTAGCCGGTTCCGGTATCCGCCGCTTTCAGGTCGCTCAGGGTGACGGGCACCGACTCGTGCCATTCCGCGATCTTCGCGTCTGGGTGAACCAGGAACGAGGCCATGTCCTGCGCGGCGATCTCGGCGGTGAAGGGGCAGGCTTCCCCCGGCCCCAGCAGCGGGCAGACGATGTCCGCCTCTATCGCGCCGTGCGCGACCCATTCGCCCTCGACCCCACGCTGTCCCGCGCGTCTGGGGAAGGCGTAGAACGCGCCCCGGAAGCCGCCCGCGTCGAAGAAGGTGACGTGGACGGCCGTGACCTGGTAAGTTTCCTCGGTGGGGTTATGCACGAACCCGGCGACGTGGTAGATCAGCCCGCCCTCCAGGTTGGGGTTCGCTTCCGCGTAGTTCGTGGTCACTTCGATGGTGAGCGGCGGGCCAGGGTCGGTGTCGGTCTTCTGCGTCAACGCCCCCTGCGTCACGGCGGATGGCGCGGCTTCCGGCGTGGCGGTGGCCGCTGAACTGGCCGTGGTGGCCGTCTGTGCCGTGGCCGGTTTCGCCGCCGCAGTGGTTGCGGCGATTGCAACGGTGGGGGTGGGCGTCGCCGTTGGCGTGGGCGTCTTCAGGACTTCGAGGGTGACGCGCGGCAGTGGCGTTGAGGTCGGTTCAACGGTGGGCGTGGCGGTGGGGACTGGCGCGGCCGCTGTCGCTTCAGACATTGCGGTCTCTGACGTGGGCGGCTCGGCCGGCGCCTGGCCGCTGCGCTCGGTCAGGAGCCTCACGACGGCGCGCAGCAGCATCCCGGACGCACCCATGGACGCTCCACCGCCCGCAGTCCGTCCGCCGCCCTGCGCGGCGAACTGTTCCCGCATTTTGGCGCGTTCTTCGTCGCTCATAGCTTCGAATTGGGCGCGCATCGCTTCGCGGTCGGCCTCAGACATATTGCCGCCGAAGCCGCCCTGTTGCCCGCCGGGGGGCTGCATACCGCCGGAAGGCATTTCACCGCTGGAAGGTCTTCCGCCGCCGGAGGGCATTCCCCAGCCGCCAGAGGGCATCCCGCCGCCCTGCCCCATCTGCATCGGGCCTTGTTCTTGAAGCCACGCCTGCGCGTCAGCTTGCGTAAGCTGCATCTCCTGGATTGCGGCGACCTGAGCGTCGGTCAGCGTGTCCTCAATCTGCTTGACGACGGCCAGCCGCTCGGCGTCCGTCTTGAGCGCAGTGCCCTGCAACATCGTCCACCAGGGCAGCGTTTTTGCCGCTTGCTCTGCCGTCGTCGCATGGGCCGTGTCTTCCAGGCGCAGCAGTCCCAACGCGAGTTGGTCGGCAGCGCCCAGAGCGTCGGTATAATCCGTGCGCAGGCGTCCACCATAGGTGACGGTGGTGGCCGCGGCTTCAACCTCCCCGTTGGATTGGGCCGGCTTGCATCCCGTCAGAGGAATGGCGATGAGCGCCAACAACACCAGTAAGATTCCGAATGAGTATGGCTTAAACTTCTTCACAATTCTTCTCCCTATTCGCAATTCGTAATTCGTAATTCGTAATTCGTAACTCGCAATTCGCTATTCGCTATTCGCAATTCGCAATTCGCCATTCGCTATTCCCGCCGCAGCGCCACAATCGGATCCAGCTTGGCCGCCTGGGTCGCGGGGTAGTAGCCGAAGAAGATGCCGACCGCCGCCGCCGCGCCAAAGGAGAGCGGGATGGAGCTGATCACCAGTTCAGCGCGCATCGAGCCGAAGGTGTTGAAGAGGTAGGCGCCGCCGACGCCAAACAGAACGCCCATCAGCCCGCCGATCAGGCTCAGCATCACCGCCTCGAAGAGGAATTGCAACTGCACGTCGCGGGGCCGCGCGCCCAACGCCTGGCGCAGGCCGATCTCGCGGGTGCGCTCGGTGACGCTGACCAGCATGATGTTCATAATGCCGATGCCGCCGACGATGAGCGAGATGCCGGCCACCCAGCCCAGCAGGTTGCGGAAGGTTTCGGTGGTGGAGGCGCGCATGTCAATGATGCTGTCCTGCGTCGTCAGGGTGAAGCCCGGCGCGCTCGCGTCCGTCCCCAGGATTTGCATCACCAGGGTGTTGAGATGCTCCATCACGTCGTCCATCACCTCTTTGCTTTCCGCCGAGACGTAGACGATGCGCAGGGTGGTGCCGCCAAACCGGCTGTTGACGAATTTCTTGAAGACGGTCGTGATCGGGATGTAGATACGGTTGTCGTAGTCGGTGGTGCCGACCACGCCTTTCTCGGCCATCACGCCGACGATGGTACACTTGACCTTGCCGATGGTGATGGATTGCCCCACGGGATTGACGCCTGTGCCGAACAACTCGGCGGCGATGTCGTATCCCAGCACGGCGATTTTGTTGGCGCGGTCGTTGTCCTGGTCGGTGATGAAGCGGCCCTGGGCCACCTCGTACTCGTGGACGTGAACGAACCCGGAGGTGGTGCCGACGATGGCGATGTCGGTGAGGGTGGTATCCGCGCCTTTGACGTCCTGCGTGGTGTTTTGCTCCGCCGACACGCCGCTGACGCCGTCAATGTTGTCGCGGATGGTGGGCAGGTCGGCGTAGGTCAGGCTTGCCGCATTGCCGCCCCCAAATCCCCCACGGGTGAATGCGGGCGAGATCATAATCAGGTTCGCGCCCAGGGCGTTGATCTGGTCGGCGATGTCCGCTTCGGCGCCCGCGCTGACCGCCAGCATCACGATGACCGCGGCCACCCCGATGATGACCCCCAGCGTCGTCAAAAACGAGCGCACTTTGTTCAACATCAGCCCTTCCCAGGCGATTTTCAGTGTTTTTGATAGGCTCATAGTTCCTCCGTATGCGAGTTAGGAGTTAGGAGTTAGGAGTTAGGAGTTGCGAATTAGGAATTTTCTTACTCCTCATTCCTCACTCCTAACTCCTCACTCGCCTTCCCATTGTCCCCATTATGCAGGTGCGCGATGTAGCTGGCGTGCAGTTTGTCCGAGATGATCTCGCCGTCGCGCAGGTAGATGACGCGGTCGGCGTGTTCGGCGATGTCGAGTTCGTGCGTCACCATCACGATGGTCGCGCCCTGATCGTTTAGCTCGCGGATCAGCCGCATGATGTCCTCGGCGGAGCGGGTATCCAGGTTGCCGGTCGGCTCGTCGGCCAGGATGATGGCGGGGGCGTTGATGAGCGCGCGCGCAATGGCGACCCGCTGCTGCTGCCCGCCGGACATTTCGTTAGGCTTGTGTTGGAGGCGATCCCCCAGTCCGACTCGTTCCAGCGCCGCCACGGCATCCTGGTAATGTTCGGCGTCGCTCTTGCCGTTGTTGCTGTTGTAGAGCAGGGGCAACATCACGTTCTTCACCGCGTTGAGCCGGGGCAGCAGGTTGTAGGATTGGAAGACGAAGCCGATTTTCTGATTGCGCACCCGCGCCAACTCGTTCTTGCTGAGCTTGCTGACGTCCTCGCCGTCGAGGATGTAGACGCCGCCGGTGGGGCGATCCAGGCAGCCCAGGATGTTCATCAGGGTGGATTTGCCCGAACCGGACGGCCCCATGATTGCCACAAACTCGCCTTCTTCGACCTTCGCATTGACCCCGCGCAGCGCTTGCACTTGAACGGTATCCGTTCCGTAGACCTTCTTCAAATCCTGGATTTCAATGAGTGTGCGCGCCATATCACGGCATTCCTCCGGGCATAAAGCCGCCGCCATCGGGCGGGCCGCCCATCATCTGCTGCTGGGTGTTGATGCTGGATTGGATCGTGGTCGAACTGCCCGTATCATTCGCCAGGCTGACCACTTCGCCCTGCGCCAGACCGGATTTCACTTCGGCGTTGACGTAGTCCATCAGCCCCACTTCGACCACCCGCGTTTCCAGTGTGCCATCCTCCTTGACCACGAAGACCGTATACTGCCCGTCCTCCATTTCCCGCAGAGCCTGGACGGGGACGAGCAGGGCGTTCTTGGCCTCGCCGGCCACGATTTCGACGTCCGCGTTCATGCTGCCCAAGAGCATTACCGGGTACTCGCTCACGTTGATGCTGGCGTAAATCTGCACCGCCGAGGTGTTGCCGACGGTGGTGAGCATCGGGTCCACGCGCACGATTTCACCGCTGTAGACGTAGTCGGGCAGGGCTTCAAAGATCATTTTGACAGGATACCCCTTGGCGACGCTGCCCATGTCTGCTTCTTCGACCCAGAATTGCAGCAGCGGCGCGCCCAGATTCGCCAGGGCGATGACCGTCCCGTTGACCGTGTCGCCCACTTCGCCGTTCACCGCCGTGACCGTGCCGTCGAAGGGCGCGATCAGGGTGGCGCCGGCCAGCGTCGTCTGCGCGTTCGTCAGGTTGAGCCGGGCTTGTTCCAACGCCAACTCCGCGTCGCGGGCCGCCGCCGTCTTGCCGTCGCCCACGTCCGCCAGCGCGAACTTGGCCTGTTCCAGCGCCAGGGTTGCCTCGTGGACTTTGATTTCGGCGGCGGTGATTTCGGCGGCGTCCGGCGCCGTTTGCAACGTTTCTAGCTCGGTCTGCGCGCTCAGGACTTTGGCCCTGGCGCTCTGAATGTCGGCGGTGGTGCTGTTGATCGTGGCTAAGTTGTAGTTGGCCTGCGCCACTCCGAGGTTTTGCTGCGCTTTGAGCAGGGCCGCGGCGGCGTTCTCGCGGGTGGTGGTGATGTCCTTCTCCCAGTCGCGGCCGGCGGCCATGGCATTGGCGTAAGTCTCCTGCGCGTCGGCCAGGCTGGCGATGGCCTGATCCAGGCTGATGCGGGAGGAAATCGTCTGATCCACGCGGGACTTGGCGACGGTGTTCTGGTAGGACGATTGCGCGCTGGTGAGGTTGGCCTGCGCCAGCGCGATTTCTTCCTCATCCGGCGCCCAGGCGACCAGGTCTTCCCAATCGCTCTTGGCTGTGTCGTAGGCCGCCTGCGCCTGCATCAACGTTAGCTCGGCCTGCGCCTCGGCCAACGCCAACGACTGCTCAGCCTGCAACACCGCTTGCTGCGCTTCTCCCACTGCCTGCCGCGCCGACGTGTCATCCATCCAGGCCAGGACGTCCCCGGCTTTGACCGTATCGCCCACTTCGACGGTCAGCCCTTTGAGCTGGCCGCTGGCGCTGAAGGCCAAGTTGACTTCTGATGAGGCCACCAATTGCCCGGAACCGGTGGCCGAGATGGTCAAATCCCCCACCGTCACTGTGCCGGTCTCCAACGTTGGCGTCGTCTCCGCCACCTCCTTGGGGGCGAACCAGACCGTGTAAGCGGCGTATCCGCCCCCGGCCAGTACGAGAAGAATCAACACAATCCAAAACCACTTTTTACGAAACATTACACGCTCCTTATGAGTGATGAGTGATGAGAAACGAGTAATGAGAAATGAGTAGTTTTACTCATTACTCGTTTCTCATTACCTTTTGTTTTACCCTGGTAGTTTACCGTCGCCATCTGTGAACATTCCAAGAAATAGCTGAGAGTTCCCTGAGAATTTGTGGCGGCTTCTCAGCAAATCTTCAGCCACTCCCCAGGCTCTTCTCAGGTAGCCGTGTATAATAGAAATGAGAAATGGGTAATGAGTAATAAGTAAGGCGCGGTCGCCTTATTCTCTACTCATTACCCATTACCCATTACTTCTTACTCATTTCCCATCACACCGTAAGTGAGGCGTAAGCGATGGAAAAAGTTCTTATTGTGGACGACGACGAGAAGTTATTGAAGATGTTGCAGCGGACGTTGACCTACGAGGGGTTTGACGTCAGCACGGCGCTGGACGGGGAAGCCGCCCTGGCGCAGGTGTATGCGGTGCGCCCGGACGTGGTGATTCTCGACTGGATGCTGCCCAAACTTGACGGGGTGGAAGTCCTCCGCGCGCTGCGGATGGAGCAGAACGACGTGCCGATCCTGATGCTGACGGCGCGCGACGCCGTCCAGGATCGCGTCGAGGGCCTGGAGCGCGGCGCGGACGATTACCTCGTCAAGCCGTTTGCCTCGCCGGAACTGGTGGCGCGCGTGCGCGCTCTGCTCCGCCGTTCTGGCGCTGCGGAGATTTCGGCGCCGTTGACCTTTGGCGATCTCTACCTCGATCCTACCTCGCGCGAAGTGCGCCGCAAGGATCGCCCCTTCACGCTCACCCCCACCGAATTTGACCTGCTGCATCTGCTGATGCGGCATCCCAACCAGGTGTTGGAACGCAAGCAGATTCTCAACCACGTCTGGGGCTACGATTTCGTCGGCGACGACAACGTGATCGAAGTGTACGTCGGCTATCTCCGCAAAAAGATGGAGGGCGAAGGCGACTGCCGCCTCATCCAAACTGTGCGCGGCGTGGGGTACGTCCTGCGCGAGGAAGCCTAACTTATGTCCATCCGGTTGCGCCTGACTGTTCTTTATACCACCATCCTGGCCCTCACCCTTCTGATTTTTAGTGGGGTGTTGTATGTCGCCCAGTCGCGTTATACCCTGGCGATAGTGGAAAAAGACCTGGTGAAATCCGTTGAGCCGATGGTGGCGGGGTGGTCACGGGCGCAGCACGAATTGGGCTGGCGCGCGCCGTTGCCGGGAGTGGCCGGCAATGAAGGCCCAGAAGGCGATAAAGCGCGGCAGGTGTTGCAACCCCTGGTGCGTGATCGCCGCCCGCGCGATATGCTGCGCATCCTGGACGCTGAGGGCGTGCCCTTTGCCATCCCTCAAAATGAAGAAGTCATGGCATTTCCGATCAGCGCCGCCGGCCTGGGAAAACTGCAAGCGGGCGAGTCATGGGTTGAGATTACCCATGACGACGAGGGCCGCCTGCTGGTTTATAACCAACCGGTTATCGTCAATGGTGAAGTTACCGGCATCGTCCAACTGGCGCGCTCCCTGGCCGACCGCGACCGCGCGTTGCGCTCCCTGGGCGTCACCCTCCTCACCGGCAGCGCGTTGACCACGGTGATCGCGTTTGGCGCGGGCTGGACGCTCTCCGGCGTCACCCTGCGGCCCATCCACCGCATCACCCAGACCGCGCACGAGATCGGCAAAGCGCGAGACTTTTCTTCACGAGTCCAGCACACCGGCCCTAACGACGAATTGGGGCGACTGGCGATGACGTTTAACGAAATGTTATCCCAACTGGAAGTGGGGTATCAGCAAGTGACGCGCGCCTTGCAAGTCCAGCGCGACTTCGTCGCCGACGTGTCGCACGAACTGCGCACCCCGTTGACGACTATTCGCGGCAACCTGGCCTTGCTGGAACGCAATCCGCCCCTTCCCGACGCCGACCGCGCCGACATCCTCGACGACCTCATCAGCGAGAGTGAACGGTTGAGCCGCCTGGTGAGCGATCTGTTGGTGTTGGCGCGCTCCGACGCCGGGCGTAAGTTGGCCCTGGGGCCGGTGGAAGTCAGAACCGTGGTGGAGGATGTTTGTCGGCAGGGACGCCTGCTGGCCCCTGACCGCGAGATCGAAGTCGCCGGCCCCGATGGGCTGATCGCGCAGGCCAACGAGGACGCGCTCAAGCAGGTGCTGCTGATCCTGCTCGACAACGCTATCAAACACGCGCATGGCCCCATTAGCCTTGTGCTGAGCAACAACGATCGCCACATCGTCCTTCGTGTGCAGGACGCCGGGCCAGGCCTGTCGCCGGAATTGCAGGCGCGCATCTTCGACCGCTTCTACCGCAGCGACACCTCGCGCTCCACGCCGGGCTTTGGCCTGGGCCTCTCCATCGCCCGCGCCCTCACCGAAGCGCAACGCGGCGCGCTGGAAGTGGAAAGCCAGGTCGGGCAGGGCAGCGCGTTTGTGGTGAAGTTGTTGCGTGAAGCGTGAAACGTGAAACGTGAGGCTCTCACTGCGAGAGCCTCACGTTTTTTGTAAGGAATAAGTCTGCAACCCGTTTTAACGGGTTTTCGGTATCAGCCTGCGAATTCATTCGCAGGTTGCCCAGGCGCGGGATAAGGTTGGGCGTCGTCGTCAAGCACGAGCACCCAATCCGGCCGATGGCCCGGCGGCGTGAAGGTGTGCGCTCCATGGGTGGGGAACGAGCCGATTGTCAGCGCCGCGCCGCTGCACGGATCGTACCACCAGGCTTTGACCCGCTCGCCGGACAGGGCCGCCAGTCTGACCGTGACCGGCAGGGGCAGCGGCAGGTACACGAAAGCATAGTGGCCGTTTTGATCGCGGGTGGCGCGCCGGTGGTACAGTCCCTCTCCTTCCTCTGCGAGCAGACTTTGATCGGGCACGCGGCTGAAGTATGGGCGCGATTCCAGCAGGGCGCGCAGGTATTGCATCTGCGCCGCGCCGGGCCGTAGGATGGCGTCGCGCCAGGACATGAACTCGTTGCCGTTATTCACCGGCGGGCGAGTCTCGTCGGCCATCTGCCAGATGAAGTGATGGCCGTAAGTCACGCCGCACGCGCCCGCGAACACCGAGCGGTACGTTTGCTTGCGGACGTCGTAGTCGCGGAAGTAGCCGTTGGCCGGATCCCACTTCGGCCAGGGGTTGACGGGGTGATCTTCGTAGTTTGGCTCGCCGTCGAGCGTGGGCTTGACCGGCTGCAAGTGGTAATCGTGGGCCACCCATTCCCACACCGGCACGTCATGCCCGCCGCCGTGCCCAGACTGCATCATATTCATGTCCAGCCAGTCCTCTTCGTGCAGCCACGCCGAGGTGGACGTTCCGCCGCAGGGGTGATACGTCTTGAACGCGCGCCGCCCCATGCCCTCGTCCAGCCCCGCCGCCATCGCCCGCCAGATCGGGCGATAGTCATGCTCCATGTGGATGGCCGGTCGGTCGCCGCCCAAAATCCATAGCACGTTGGTCCGCTCGCGGTAGCGTTCCCCCAGGAACCGCCCGTAGCCGCGCGCATTCTCCGGGTCGAAGATGCGCGGCCCGACGCCCCACTGGTGATTTACCTTGTCGCCCCAGGTCGGCAGCAACCCGATGTAGAGATCGTGCGCCGCCGCCCTCTCGATCAACTCATCCACGTAGGCGAAGTAGGCTTCGTTGGGGCGGGTGGGATCGTTGTAGAGCAGGGGGCAGTCGCCGTAGACGTTGGGCGTGTTCAGCCCGTCCATCTCGGCCAGCGCGACGGCCTGGATGACGTTGAAGCGCCGCTCCTGGCGATTCTGGAAGTACACTTCCGCTTCTTCGCGCGTCAGGCGATGGAACAACTCCCAGGCCGTGTCGCCCAGCCAGAAGAACGGGTCGCCGGCTCCCGTTTGCAGGAAGCGGCCATTGTCGCTCACTTGAATCCGGGGTAAGGATTTTGTGGTCATCGTTTTTCCTCCAAAAAATAGCAGGATTCACGGAATGGGAGGATCGGAAAATCCGTTTCAATCCGTTGAATCCGTTGAGAAATCTTCACTCACTATTTTCGTCCAATGATGGCGATGCGTCAATCCTGGTTTGACTTGTGAGGGGTTGCGGCGCATAATGAGAATACTATCAGCAATTTGGAAGGTGCGTATGGACAGCAAACCACAACCCGATAAGACATTGGCGGCGGTGTGCGGGCTGTTTTGCCCGGCCTGTACGATTTACATCGGTTCGATGGAAGACCCGGAGCGGCTGGCAAAGTCAGCGGCGCGCAGCGGGCGCACGGTCGTGGACACGGAATGTCACGGCTGCCGCGCCGAGAAGCGCATGGCCTACTGCGCCACCTGCAAGATGGCTGCGTGCGCGGCAGAGCGAGGACTGGATTTCTGCGGCGCGTGCAGCGAGTATCCCTGCGCCGAGTTGACGGCGTTCCAGGCCGCGCGCCCTCACCGGCTGGAACTGTGGGAAGCGCAGGCGCGCATCCGGGAGGTCGGCTACGAGCAGTGGATCGCGGAAATGCTGGAGCATTACGCCTGCCCGGCGTGCGGTACGCTCAACTCCGCCTACGATCTCACCTGCCGCCGCTGTGGGCATGATCCCGGCAGCGCGTATGTGGCGCGACACAAGGCGGAGATTCTGCAATACCTGGCGGGGCGGTGAGCGGCGACCAAGAAAACTTGTCAACGGATTGAACAGATTAGAACGGATTTTTTAGTCCTTGCTTCTGTATGCCTGTTATTTCCGTGGGGAGGGAACCTTTGAAAACGTCATGTGAAGTTGGGAAGGGGAACTTCTGGCGCAAAGTCGCCGGCCTGATGTTGGCGGGGGTCTGTGCATTGGGTTGGACGTCTGGCGCACGGGCGCAGCAGGGGCCGGACATTCGGTTCGACCGCATCTCCACCGCGCAAGGACTTTCCAGCGCGCTCGCCCTCAGCATAGTCCAGGATCGGCAAGGGTTTATGTGGTTCGGCATGGAGGATGGGCTGAATCGCTATGACGGTTACACCTTTATCACTTACCGCAACTTGCCGGATGATCCTCACAGCTTGGTCAACAATGTAATTCTAACCTTGTATGAAGACAGAGAAGGCGTGTTATGGATTGGCACATCGGATGGATTAAACAAGTTCGATGCGGCCAGTCAGCAATTCACGACCTATCGGCATGATTCGGCCAACCCCGACAGTCTGAGCGACAACAAGGTGTGGGCCATTGACGAGGATGCGGACGGGGCGCTCTGGATCGGCACTGAGAACGGCGGCCTCAACCGCTTTGATCGCAAAACGGGCAAATTTACCCATTATCAGAATGATCCCATTGATCCGCACAGTCTGAGCCACAACGGCGTTCGCGCTATCTTTGAAGATCAAACGGGGACGTTGTGGGTAGGGACCTATGGCGGCGGACTGAACCGCTTTGACCGCGCCGGCGAGCAATTTACAGCCTATCGTCACAACCCGGACGATCCGCACAGCCTGAGCTTCGATAAGGTGACGGCGCTGGCAGCCGATGCTTTCGGCGCGCTATGGATCGGCACGGAGGGCGGGCTGAACCGCCTCGATCCGGCTACCGGACGCATCACCCGTTACCAGCCCGATCCTGACGACCCCTATAGCCTGAGCAATACCGTCGTCCGGGCTGTGCTGATTGACCACCTGGGAATAGTGTGGGTAGCAACTTATGGCGGCGGACTCAATCGGCTCGACCCGGCTATCGTGGCCGCTTCTGGCACAGCCGAGTTCACCCATTATCGGTCTGAGCCAAATAACCCCACCAGTTTGAGCAACGACGGTATCTGGTCGCTTTATGAAGATCGTTCCGGCGTCGTCTGGATCGGCGCTCTGAACGGACTGAATCTTTTTGACAGGGCCAAGCACAAGTTTACCTATTACCAAACCCATCCCGCTAACCCGCATAGCTTGAGTAGCAACCTGGTGTGGGCCATCGAGGAGGATCAGTCCGGCGGCATCTGGGTGGGGACCATCGGCGGCGGCCTCAATTATCTTGACCGGGCCACCGGCCAGTTCACCGCCTACCAACACGACCCCAGCAACCCCGACAGCCTCAGTGACAATCAGGCGCGGTTTGTCTACGAAGACCGGAGCGGCACGTTATGGATTGGCACCGAGAGCGCTGGCCTCAACCGTTTTGACCGCGCCTCCGGGCGTTTTATCCGTTACCGCAATGACCCCGCTGATCCGCACAGCCTGAGTGACAACAGCGTGTGGGCCATTTTCGAAGATCGCGCCGGCGTCTTGTGGATCGGCACCCGCGGCGGCGGACTTAATCGCCTGGAGCGGGAAACCGGGCAGTTCACCGCTTACGAGCACGATGGCAATGATCCCGACAGTCTGAGCAACAATCAGGTGACGGTTATCTATGAAGATACTACTGGCGCGTTTTGGGTCGGCAACACGGTCGGGCTGGATCAACTCGACCGGGAGAGTGGGCGCTTCACCCATTACCGCCCCAACCCCGACGATCCCACCACATTGAGCAGCAGCACGGTTGCGGCTATCTTCGAGGATTCAGCCGGGGTGCTGTGGGTGGGGACGTTAGACGGGTTGAACCGTTTTGATCGAGCCACCGGAACCTTCAAGCGCTATTCCAAGGCTGATGGGCTACCCAACACGGCGATTGTGGGGATACTGGAGGATGATATTCCGGCCGCCCAGGGCGGGCCATATCTCTGGATAAGTACTTTCAACGGACTGTCGCGCTTTGACCCGCGCACAGAAACGTTCAAGAATTACGACGCGAGCGATGGCTTGCAAGGCCCTCAATTCAGCATCTCGTCGTTCTGCAAAAGCCGGGATGGGGCGTTGTTCTTCGGCGGCAAGAACGGCTTCAACATGTTCTACCCCGAAGACATTGTGGACAACCCCTACGTCCCCCCCGTTGTGCTTACCGACTTCCAGTTGTTCAACAAATCCGTCGCCATCGGGCCGGAGTCGCCGCTGCCCAAATCCATCTCGTTGCTGGATAAACTCGCCCTGACCTACAAAGACTCGGTCTTCTCCTTCGAGTTTGCGGCGTTGAGCTATTCTTCCCCGGAGATGAACCAATACGCCTACAAACTGGAGGGCTTCGACCAGGACTGGAACTACACCACCGCCAAACGGCGCTTCGCCACCTACACCAACCTCGACGGCGGCGACTATACCTTCCGCGTCAAGGGCGCCAACAGCGACGGCGTCTGGAATGAGGCAGGGACGGCGCTCAAGATTCACATTACCCCGCCCATCTGGAAGACGGCGTGGTTCCAGACGTTGGTGGGGCTGGTGGTCGTGGGCGGCGTGTTGAGCCTTTACCGCGCGCGCGTTGAGGGCTTGAAACGTCAGCAGCAACGCCTTGAAACCCAGGTGGCGGAACGCACCCGCGAGCTGCAACAGGCCAAAGAGCAGGCCGAAGTCGCCAACCGCGCCAAGAGCGAATTCCTCTCCAACATGAGCCACGAACTGCGCACGCCCCTCAACGGCATCCTGGGCTACGTCCAGATTCTCAACCGCGACCGCTCCCTGAATATGCGCCAGGCGGACGGTCTGCACGTCATTCAGCAGAGCGGCGAGCATTTGCTGACGCTCATCAACGACATCCTCGATCTGGCGAAGATCGAGGCCGGTAAGATGGACTTGTATCCCGCCGACTTCGACTTCCCCGAATTTATAGCCGGGATTGCCGGCATTATCGCCGCGCGCGCCGAGCAAAAGGACCTCCTCTTCAGCTACGAGCCGCAGGGCGACTTGCCCACCGGCGTCCGCGCCGACGAAACGCGCCTGCGCCAGGTGCTCCTCAACCTGCTTGGCAACGCCGTCAAGTTCACCGATGCGGGCCAGGTGACATTGCGGGTCGGGAGTAAGAAGTATGAAGTAGGGAGTAGGGAGAATGAAGTAGGTAGCAGGGTGGATGAGGTAGAGAGTGGCAATACTCAACCCTCCTTACCCCTTACTCCTTACCCCTTACTCCTTACTCCTTACTCCTTACTCCATTTCGAGGTCTCCGATACCGGCGTTGGCATGCCCCCCGAACAGCTTGCGCGGCTCTTCCAGCCCTTCGAGCAGGTCGGCGCGGTGGCGCAGCGCGCGGAGGGTACGGGGCTGGGACTGGCAATCAGCCGGCAGTTGGTGCGCGCCATGGGCGGCGAGTTGCATGTGGAGAGTGACGCGGGACGCGGCAGCACCTTCTGGTTCGAGATCGCGCTGCCGGTCGTGGAAATCGCTGCGGCAGCCCCGACGACGCCCGCTGAGGCTATTTTGGGTTACACCACCGCCGGCGAGTACCCCCTGCGCGTGCTGGTGGTGGACGACAAGCCCTACAACCGCCTCGTCCTCGTCAACCTGCTGGCGCCGCTCGGTTTTGTGGTGACGGAGGCGGCGGATGGGCAGCAGGCCGTGGCGCAGGCGCAGGCGACGCGGCCGCACCTCATCATCATGGATTTGGTGATGCCGGTGATGACCGGCGTGGAGGCGACGCAGGCCATCCGGCGCATCCCGGAGCTACAGGACACAGTGATCCTGGCGACCTCGGCCAGCGTCTTCGAGAAAGATCGGCAGGCCAGCGTTGTGGCCGGCTGCAACGCCTTTATCCCCAAACCGATCCATGTGGCGCAACTTTTCGATTTGATGGCTGCCCATCTCAGGGTAACATGGATTTACCAGGCGCAAGCGGTTTCTCCGGCGGCTGTCTCTGATGCGGCGCCCGCAGCCCTGGCATTGCCGCCCGAAACAGAGTTAGCCGCGTTGCGCGCGCTCTTGCAGCGGGGAAACTTCCACGCGCTGCGCCAACGCGCGCTCGAAATCGGGCAGCAGGATGCCCGTTATGCGCATTTTGCAGCGCAATTGGAGCGCCTGGCGCGCGATTTCGAGGAAGACCAGCTCCGCGCGCTGCTGGAAGCGCCCGCCGAAAATGCGAAACCTGAAGCATGTTCAATGTCTTAAAGTATTCGCCGCCCGCGCCCCGATGATTGAAATCATCGGCTGCTATGTCAAGTGCGTTAGAAACGCACTCAACATACCGTTGTGGATTGCTTTTCAACCCGTTTTAACGGGTTTCCGGTATCAGCCTGCGAATTCATTCGCAGGTAGCGGCGAAGACTGTGTGACACTAACACGCATGAGACCCGCATACCGGCATGGCTCTTTTGCTTGCTTGACTACCTGACTGACGACTAACGGACTATGGTAGGAGGCCCATCCAATGACCGAACAACCGCTGGCTACGCCGGGCACACCGGCGCCAACCATCCTGATTGTTGACGATAACGCCAACAATCTGGCGACGCTGAGCGACTATCTGCTCGAGTACGACTTTGAAATCCTGATCGCGCGCAGCGGCGACCAAGGGTTGGCGCGGGCGCAGGTCACCCATCCGGCCATGATCCTGTTGGACATCGTCATGCCGGGGATGGACGGGTTCGAGGTGTGTCGTCGGCTCAAAGCAGATGCGGCTACGCAGGATATTCCGGTCATCTTTCTGACGGCGCTGGGGGAGACCGAGCACAAAGTCAAGGCGTTTCAGCTTGGAGCGGTGGATTACATCACCAAGCCGCTGCAAAGGGAAGAGGTGTTGGCGCGGGTGCTGACCCATCTGCGCCTGCGCGCGTTAACTGGGGAGCTAGAGCACACCGTGCAGGCGCGCACCGCCGAGTTGGTGCAGGTCAACCGCCAATTGCAGTATGAAATCACGGAGCGTGAGCGCGCCGAGGCGGCCCTGCGTGATAGTGAAATCAAGTACCGCAATCTGGTGGAACACGCCAATGATGGCGTGGTCATTGTGCAGGATGAGATACTTCAGTATTGCAACAGTGCGCTGGCCAAACTCCAGGGATATGCTGTGGAAGAGATGCTGGGTCGGCCCATCGGCGACTTTGTCGCGCCCGACGCCTTGTCGCGGCTGCGTGAGAATCAACGCCGGCGGCGAGCCGGTGAGTTGGTTCCGCAAACTTACGAGTTGGCTATTCTTCACAAAGATGGGCACGTCCTTCCGGTTGAATTAAACGTCGGCCAGACGATTTACCAGGGACAGCCGGCCGACCAGGTATTTATCCGCGACATTGCGGCGCGCAAACAGATGGAGGCCGCGCTTCAGCAGCGGATCATTGCCCTGACGCGCCCCCTGGATGATGTGCAGAGCATTGCCTTCACCGACCTCTTTGATCTGGCGGAAATCCAGGCCATTCAGGACGCCTTTGCGAAGGCCACCGGCGTTGCCTCGCTTATCACCACCCCGGAGGGCGTGCCGCTGACGCGCCCTAGCAATTTTCGTCGCCTGTGTCAAGAGGTCGTCCGTAAAACTCCCCAGGGATTAGCCAATTGTATGCACTCCGATGCGGTGATCGCCCGCGCTAATATGGGCGGCCCGACGGTTCAACCATGTTTGAGCGCGGGCCTCTGGAGCGGCGGCGCGGCCATTATGGTGGGGGAACAGCATATGACTCTCCTGAAAGAAGGCGCTCTTTAACAGCCGAGATACGCTGCGGCGACTGGGAGGCGGGTTA